>Ga0247837_1000348_pt1 | contig 97002 bp, 87 predicted proteins | sample LaCtaG_2_FD_187115 | JGI IMG/M metagenome (GOLD analysis project Ga0247837, IMG submission 187115) | Freshwater microbial communities from meromictic Lake La Cruz, Castile-La Mancha, Spain - LaCruzMarch2015_14.5m | ecosystem: Environmental > Aquatic > Freshwater > Lake | place: Spain: Castile-La... | reverse complement strand
AACAATTGAGTCGTTTACCTTGTTTGCAATAGTGTTATTATTTACTATGCTTAAGTGACCATTAAATAGCAATTTCTTATGGGTGCTGCTTCTCCCATTCAAATTTGCCACCACCGAGTGCGCTATAAGGATTTTAGGGTATGCTAACTTGGCAAGAAGCCTTGATTTTATTTGATCAGACGCTTGTTTTGCGAGCTCGCAGCGCTAAAACACATGTGGCTTACCGAAGAGACATTATCTGTCTAAAAAAACTCAGCAAAGTAAATAGTCCACTGCTTGTTAAAACAGATCATATTCAGCAAACGATTTTTCAGCTTCGAACAACATTAGATGGAAGAAGTATTGGGCGCATGCTTTCTGCTTGGCGAGGTTTTTTTGCTTGCCTGATTGATTATCAATATATGGATAGCAATTGTTGTGTGGGCATTAAAGTGCCTCGCAGTGGTAAACGCTTACCAAAAGCTTTGTCGATTGATACCATGCAACATTTATTAGATCATGTAAAGGATAAACGGAATATTTTGCAAATACGAGATTATGCCCTATTTGAATTAATGTATTCCTCCGGCATTCGTCTTAGCGAAGCGGTTAAGCTTAATTTGCAGGATATTGAGTTACGTGAACATTTGATGCGAGTTGTTGGCAAAGGTAATAAAGAACGTTTGCTGCCGATTGGCAAAAAAGCGACTGAGGCACTTGAAGCGTATCTTTTGGTGCGTATCACTCATCAAGCTGAGCAAGCTTTGTTTACTAATCAGAAAGGTTCGCGCCTTGGGCAACGTCAAATACAGAATCGTCTTAAAAAATGGGGTCAATTAGTGGGTGCTTTACAGCATATCTCACCTCATATGTTGCGCCATAGTTTTGCAAGTCATCTTTTGCAATCTTCGGGTGATTTGCGCGCTGTTCAAGAAATGCTCGGACATGTTAATTTATCCAGTACACAAATTTATACGCGCCTTGATTATCAGCATCTTAGCAAAACCTATGATGCAACCCATCCAAGAGCGCGATTGAACAAAAAATATGAAAATTAAAACGGATTAACTTTCCATGAGTCATGCGCTTGATATTTTGCGTGATACATTTGGTTATACTGAATTTCGTGGTAATCAAGCTGAAATTATTGAGCATATTATCCAGGGTGAACATGCGCTTGTTTTAATGTCAACGGGTGCTGGAAAGTCGCTATGTTATCAAATTCCATCACTTTTACGATTGGGTGTTACCATTGTGGTGTCACCCTTAGTGTCTCTTATGCAAAACCAGGTATCTGTACTGATTGAACTGGGTATATCGGCCGCATGTCTTAATGCTGGAACTGATCTCTCAGATACACAGGCAATTTTTGAGGCGATACAGCAAGATCAATTAAATCTCTTATATGTGGCGCCTGAGCGTTTATTGTCACCTAATTTTTTAAAATTTATTGATAAGATCAATATAGGGCTTTTTGCAATTGATGAAGCCCACTGTGTTAGTCAGTGGGGCAATTATTTTCGACCCGAGTACCAGCAACTCAATATCCTGGCAAAACGCTATCCTTATGTACCAAGACTTGCTTTAACCGCCACAGCTGATCAGCAAACTTGCCAAGACATTATTGATTATCTTGATTTGTCTGATGCGAAGCAGTTTATTAGCAGTTTTGATCGACCCAATTTGTTTTATCAAGCCCTTGCAAAGCACCATGTTAAAAAACAGTTACTCGATTTTATTCGAAATGAATTTATGGGTGCTTCTGGCATTGTTTATTGTTTATCCCGAAAAAGAGTTGAAGCTATTACACATTGGCTTTGCGAGCAAGGTATTCATGCTATTTCCTATCACGCTGGTCTTGATCCTTCAACCAGAGAAAATAATCAATATCAGTTTTTACATCAAGATAATGTTGTTATGGTTGCTACAATTGCGTTTGGTATGGGTATTGATAAACCCGATATTCGATTTGTTGCGCATATTGATATGCCAAAAAGCTTGGAAAATTTTTATCAAGAATCAGGTCGAGCTGGTCGAGATGAAATGCCTGCAACGAGTTGGTTATGCTATGGTTTGAATGATTTTGTACAGCTCAAAACAAGAATCATGCAATCTTCCATGCCTAACGAATTAAAGCGCATTGAATTAAAGCGACTCAATGAAGTGCTGACATTTTGTGAAACGACCGCTTGTCGCTGCCAATATCTTCTAGGCTATTTTAATGAGGAAAGTAAGCCATGTGGGCATTGTGATAATTGCCTTAACCCGCCAAAAACTTATGATGCAAGTTTAATATCACAAAAATTAATGTCTTGTATTTATCGTACTAAACAATCTTTTTCGGCACAACATATTGTCAATATCCTGCGAGGAAAAGCCACAACGCTTGTGAAATTTCATCAGCATGAGCAATTATCGACCTATGGAATTGGTAGTGATGTGAGCGAAAAAGAGTGGCGCGCTTTAATTCGACAATTAATTTCGCAAGATTTTTTAGATGTTGATGTTGAGGTAAATTTTGCTTTACGATTGACTCAAAAAAGTCGCGCAATACTAAAAGGAGAGTCTTTTATTACAGCAAAATCAATAGTCAAAGCAACCCGAATAAAACGGGATCACTTATGGCTGCGAACAGAGCGACAAGAGCGAATTTGGCAAGCTTTGCGCGAATGGCGATTTTGTATGGCGGCAAAATACCAGGTGCCGACCTATGGAATTTTGTCAGATCGCACACTACGCGAATTAGTGGAAATTCATCCTATGGATCACGAAGCGCTTAGCAAAATATATGGTATTGGAAAAACTAAACAATGTCGTTATGGCGAAAAATTATTAGATATTTTGCAGTTTGTATGATCTTTTTTAAGGTATTTTGATGATATGACGCAATCCCCTCCAAAAAATTTGCCAACGCAAGCCATTGATTGTTTAATATTGGCAGGTTCAGATTCTATTCATACTTGGCGCTATTTAAAAGGGATTGCACCTTTTGTAGGTGAGATTTTGTTAATTGGGGGAGGCAAGATCCCCGCTAAGTATCAACCTCATAATTTGCGTGGGCAACTACAAGCGGATTTTTCATTTACTCGCTCTTTATTTTTATCTAAACAAATTAACAATTGGCTTAATTTGTTTCAGCTTAATTTGAATCAGTCTTCATCAATTTTGCATATTCACCAAGCGAATAGTATTGCTTGGCATCTTTTTTTGGCCATGCGTCAATTACCGATTCCCAAACTATTAACTTGCTATGGTTCTGATGTGCTATTAAACCGCCATATTAAATGGCAATATTTTTTACTCAAGCAATATATAAAAAACGCTGACTATATTACTGTGCCTTCTTATGAAATCGCACGTATTGTGAGCTCTATTTTTTCAAAACCGCACGCTTTGTCCATCTTGAATTTTGGTATCCAAACACCTAAACGGGCAACTTTGGTAAAACAAAAATATATCTTATCAACTCGTTTACATAAACCGTTATATCGGATCGATGCGATTTTGCGCGCTTGGCAAAAAATTGAAACGATTTGTAGCGACTGGTCTTTAATCATCGCAGGTGAAGGTAGCCAAACACATGATCTAAAAAATCTTGCAAAACAACTACAATTAAAACATATTCGATTTACGGGCTGGGTTGACGAAAAAAATCTTGAGAAGCTTTATATGGACTCAGCCATTGCAGTTAGTGTTCCGCAATCGGATGCGGTTAGCCTAAGTTTATTTGAAAGTATGGCCTATGGCTGTATACCTCTTGTTTCAAATATTCCGGCGAATTTAGAAGTGATCATTGACGGTATTAATGGGGTTGTGCATATGGATGATGATTTAGAAAATTTATCGGATAGTTTGCGTCGTGCGATTTATTTGATGGAAAATAAGCGATGGATTGACAAGATGATTGAATTAAATTGGCATATTGTGCAAACAAAAGGCGTGCATCATGAAGCAATGGCATCTTTTGCTGCTATTTATCGCCAAATAAGCAAGCCCGCGACTTTATTATTTTGATTAAATCATGAAAATTGCTCACATCACATCGGTGCACCCTCGATATGATAGCCGTATCTTTATCAAAGAATGCGTTGCGTTATCATTAGCAGGTTATGATATTACTTTAATTGTGGCTGATGGCAGGGGCGATGAAATAAAAGCAGGCGTTAAAATTTGCGATGTAGGCAGAATTAAAAATAGCGGTCGCTTTATAAGAATGACGTATACAGCCTTTAGAATTTTTAAAATGATTCGTTCATTATCTTTTCAAATCATTCATTTTCATGATCCAGAACTTTTGATTGTTGCTTTATGTTTAAAAATATTTGGCATACGAGTTGTGTATGATATTCACGAAGATGTACCTCGTCAATTATTGACAAAATATTGGATACCCAAATGGATGCGCCCATTTATTTCATCATTGTTTTCTAGTTTAGAAAGCCATATTGCCTATTATTTTGATGCACTTATTGTCACTACTTTGCATATTTCCAAACGTTTTTCTCGATCAACAAAACCGGTTGTTGTGCTTTTTAACTACCCCTTATTGTCTGAGATAGTTAAACCGATGCCTTCTTGGTCTTCACGAAAAAATGAAATTTGCTACTTAGGTAGTATTTCTCGCATTCGTGGTATTGAAGTGCTTATTGAAGTTTTATCAAAAGCGCGTGTGGTTTTACAGTTAGCTGGGGCTTGGAGTGAACCCAATTTACGTGGCCAGTTAATTAAAAAATCAGGCTGGCATTGGGTCAATGAATTGGGCATACTAGATCGCAAAGGTGTTGTGGATGTGCTTTCGCGTGTTAAAGTCGGTCTTGTAACGCTTTTGCCAACACCGAGTCATCAAGAAGCTTTACCTATTAAATTATTTGAATATATGGCAGCTGGAATACCGGTTATCGTGTCCGATATACCAAGATGGCGCTTGATTGTTCAAGAGGCAAAGTGCGGTATTGTTGTTGATCCATCTGATGTCAATGCAATTACTGTGGCTATTAATCGGCTACTAAAAAACGACGTTTTATCAAAAAAAATGGGCAAAGCAGGTCGTGCGGCTGTACTAAAAAAATATAATTGGGAAAGCGAATCCCCTAAATTATTGTTGCTCTATGAATCATTGACTCAATTACGGTGAATATTCTTTATATTAACCATTACGCAGGTTCACCCCATCATGGAATGGAATTTCGTCCATACTATTTGGCGCGCGAATGGACTCAATTAGGACATACTGTTTGGATTGTTGCCGCGAGCTATTCGCATCTTCGTCAAGTCAATGTTGTTTCGGACCAGTTATATTTACATGAAAGAATTGATGGCATTCGCTATACTTGGTGCAAAACACCCACTTATCAAGGTAACGGGATAAAGCGCGTTTATAATATATTTGTTTTTCTTTATCGCTTAAAACAATTACACAAACTTTTTGGATTTTGGAAACCAGATTGGGTTATTGCATCTAGTACCTATCCGTTGGATATTTTTCCTGCACAATCAATTGCGAAATCATGTTGCGCAAAATTAATCTATGAAGTGCATGATCTATGGCCATTAAGTCTAATTGAAGTGGGTGGATTTTCTTACTTTCATCCCTTTATTCGTCTTTTGCAATATGCCGAAAATTCTGCTTATCGTCATGCTGAAAAAGTTATTTCAATGCTACCAAACGCAAAGCCACATATGCTGGAGCATGGGATGGCAGAAGAAAAATATCATGTAATCCCTAACGGAATCAATTTGGCTGAGTGGATAAAGAGCAAAACAAGGTCAATTTTAGAAGATAATCATGATATTGACTTTAATGAGTTGAGGAAAAAATACCGTTTTTTATTGGGTTATTTGGGTGGACATGGATCGGCTAATGCATTAGATGATTTGTTAGAAGCGATGACATATTTGCGACATGGATCAATAGGCGTGATATTAGTTGGAGAGGGTTCGCAAAAGAATTTATTGATCGCAAAAGCGCAATTATTGGGTTTAAATAATATTTATTTTTATCCTGCAGTGCCAAAAAAAGAAGTTCCAGCGCTGCTAAAAAGATTTGATGCACTTTATTTGGGGTGGAAAAAATTGCCAATTTATCGTTTTGGAATCAATCCAAATAAATTATTTGATTATATGATGTCAGGAAAACCTATTTTACATGCCTGTGCATTCGAACATGATCCCGTTAAAATTGCTGATTGTGGTTTATCGGTTGACGCAGAAAATCCACAAGCAATTGCTAGCGGTATTGAGCAAATATTGTACTTGGATCAGAACACCAAAAAGTGCATGGGTTTTAGAGGACAAAATTATGTACTTAAGCATCACGATTACAAAAAGCTCGCTAAACTATTTTTAACTGATTGCCAACATTAAGAGTAATCGTATCAAAAAAGGGGTCATTTATGATTGTTTTAATTACAGGGGCGACAGCGGGTTTTGGGGAAGCGATGGCTCGACGTTTTGTCAAAGAAGGGCACCAGGTTATTGCAACAGGTCGACGCCAAGATCGACTCAATCAACTTCATTCAGATTTAGGTGATCAACTTTATCCACTACTTTTTGATGTGTCTGATCAATATGCAACCGAAAGAGCCTTATCAAGCTTACCCCATCATTTTTCTTGCATTGATGTGTTGATTAATAATGCCGGTCTTGCTATTGGTACCGAACCTTTTGCGGACTGTAGTATTGCAGACTGGAAAGTAATGATTGAAACAAATATAACAGGGCTTTTATACTGTACGCATATCGTTTTGCAGGGTATGCTTGAGCGCTCTTGCGGTCATATCATTAATATAGGTTCTGTGGCTGGCGAATGGCCTTATCGAGGGGGTAATGTTTATGGTGCCAGCAAAGCCTTTGTGCATCAACTAAGCAATAACTTGCGAATTGATCTTTTGGGTACACCAATCCGAGTGACCAATATTGAGCCCGGGTTTAGTGGTGGTACTGAGTTTTCACTTGTGCGTTTTCGTGGGGACGAAAAAGCTGTTAAGGCGCTTTATGATCACACGCAACCATTGTCAGCAGAGGATATTACTGAAGCAGTTTATTGGGTTAGCACACTACCCAAACATGTGAATATCAATATGTTGCAGATGATGCCTATTTGCCAAGCTTATGCTGGTCTTACTGTGAATCAATCCATCAAAAAGTAGGTTTTGCGAAGAATAATTAATAAAAACAGCAAGGATCATCCATTAATCCTCGCTGTTTTGAATGTTAGAATACTTAACCTAGCTTTGTTTTTTTTTGAACAATGCGACGAATAATTGCCAAAAAAAGAAACCAGAACGGTACAAACTCCAAGGCAATACGCGTATCCTTTTCGAGGGCTAGTAAAACTGCTACAAAAGCAAAAAAACCGATTGCAATCCAAGACATAGAAATACCGCATGGCATCTTATAAAGAGATTTTTCGTGTAGTTCTGGACGTTTTTTACGGTAAACTATGTAAGTGTAAACAATAACAGACCAAACGCACATAATAAGGATGGCTGTTAGAGAAGTTGCTAAGGTAAAAGCACTCATCACGTTAGGGATAAAATATACAATTAAAACCCCACCGAACGCAAAAGCGCTAGTAAAATAAATAGCATTAGCTGGTACCGAGCGCTTAGAAAGCTTTCCAAATAATTTTGGGGCATCCCCGCTTTTTGCTAAACCGTAGAGCATTCGACTGGTTGAGAAAATTTCACTATTACATACTGAAACAGCCGCTGTTAATACAACAAAATTGATGAAACCGGCAGCTGCAGGAAGACCGATGAGCATAAACATATCTACAAAGGGGCTTTTGTCAGGCGAAATCATTGTCCAAGGTGTCACGCTTATAATGACAGCCAGTGTTACCATATAGAAAAACAACATCCTCATTGGTACAGTATTAATTGCGCGTGGGAGTGTTTTTTCTGGGTTTGACGCCTCAGCAGCAGTTGTACCTAAGAGTTCAATCCCATTAAATGCAAATATTGCAATTTGGAATCCCGCAAAAAATCCGAATATACCTTTTGGGAAAATCCCACCATGATTCCAAATATTACCAAAGGAAGCAACGGCTCCTGAAGGTGATTGAAAACTTGTTAAAGTGAGCCATAAACCAATAGAAATTAAGGCGCAGATGGCAATAACTTTAATTAGAGAGGACCAGAATTCTACTTCACCGAATAGTTTAACAGCAATCAGATTTATCGCCATTATGATAAGCGCAGAGGCAAGCGCTGGAATCCAAGCTGGGAGTTCTGGGAACCAAAATTGTGTAAAGCCTGCAATAGCGATAATTTCAGCCATTGCCGTCACAGCGGCACTGAACCAGTAGGTCCACCCTGTAAAAAAACCGCCCACTGGACCTAAAATATCAGCAACAAAATCAAGAAAAGATTTATATTTCAAATCTGACAGAAGTATTTCGCCCATGGCCCGCATGACAAAATATAAAATAAAGCCAATAATGCCATAGACTAAAATAATTGCTGGCCCAGCAAGATTAATTGTTTTGCCGGCACCCAAAAATAAACCAGTACCAATAATACCGCCAATAGCAATCATTTGAATATGTCGACTGGCAAGACCTCTGTGTAGGGAAGGATTACCGGAGAAAGCAGATTGTTTTTTCATTTCAATAGCGCTCTTTCTATTCTACAATTAATTAAAATAAACAAAATCCTGCTTCATTTACCTAAATTGTACTAATTTTTAGAGTTTAGTTTTCAGGTATAAGCTTCTTGTATAAGAAGCTTATTGAGTGGCTATTCAATACTAAAAAGTATCCATTTGTCAAGCTAAGGACTATTTAAGAATAGTGGCGGTAGTGGCAAAAAACGAATCAGATTGTGATTTATGCTTTGGTGGCGAATCAGGGACTCGAACCCCGGACCTGCGGATTATGATTCCGTCGCTCTAACCGACTGAGCTAATTCGCCACGACAAAATTAATCTATACCTATCTATTTAAAATAATTGCTTCAGTGAGAAGCGGTGTTGGCAATAATGCCCATTCTTGCCATATTTTGTATCTCTTTATCCACTAGAAAAAGTGATTTGGTGTCTTGTCCAATCATTTCGATTTTATCAATAATGCCTTTGAAGAGTTTTTCTTCTTCATGTTGCTCACCCACATACCACTGCAAAAAATTAAATGTTGAATAATCCTTAGCTGTCATTGCAGTATCAACTAACTCATTAATTTTTGCTGTAACCATTTTTTCATGCTCAAGCGTTTGGTAAAAGACATCAGCTAAAGAGGCAAATTGACTCGGCGGAGCCGCAATACTACCAATTAGTGGTAGCCCACCTGTTTCGCTCACATAATCAAACAAGCGCTGCATATGCGTTAACTCTTCTTCAGCGTGCTGACCTAAAAAATTCGCAGCACCCACAAAACCTTTCTCGTTGAGCCAGGCGCTCATTTGTCGATAAAGATTGGACGAGTAATACTCAAGATTGATTTGTTCATTTAATTTGTTGATTATATCTTTCGCTAGCATCGAAAAAACCCCAAAGATTGATATACTTGTTTTTTTATATGATAAATCTATTTTAGAACTTGTCATTCTAGCACAAACTTTTTAAAGATTGATTAATACAACAAGTAATACAACAATTGTCTTTAATAGAATTTTTTGGTTGTAACAGATTTTTTTAGGATTATTAATCAATGAATCTTCGCGCGATTTGTGTATTTTGTGGATCTAATTATGGAGCTAACCCTCTTTACGAGTCACTCGCCAAAGAGTTTGGTTATTTATTAGCTGCAAGTGGCCGTACTTTGGTATATGGTGGTGGCAAAATTGGCTTAATGGGTGTTGTGGCGGACGCTGCATTAGCAAAGGGCGGTAAAGTCATTGGGGTGATTCCTCAGATATTGGTTGAAAAAGAGCAAGCGCATCCGAATCTTTCTTGTCTTGAAGTGGTTAAGGATTTACATGAGAGAAAGGCGCGCATGATGGTTTTATCCGACGCTTTTGTTGCTTTACCCGGTGGATTAGGTACGTATGAGGAATTTTTTGAGGTGTTATCTTGGTCTCAAATTAAGCTTCACGAAAAGCCTTGTGGCGCTTTAAATATCAATGGATTTTTTGAGCCTTTGTTGCAACTTTTAAAAGCCAATGTAGCGGCTGGATTTATGCGTCAAGCAGATTGTTCGCTCCTATTGACTCATATAGATTCTGGTAAGCTTTTGGCGGCTCTTGAGCACTATCAACCAATTCGAATAAAAAAATGGTTACCTCGCGGCACAAGTGATCTATGTTTGTAGCTAGGCTTTGGGTAAAGTAACACCTTTTTGCCCCATATATTTGCCATGACGATCTTTGTAAGATGTTTCGCATACGGTATCTGATTCAAAAAACAAAACTTGTGCAACCCCTTCATTGGCATATATTTTTGCAGGCAATGGTGTTGTATTGGAAAACTCCAGTGTGACATAGCCTTCCCATTCCGGTTCAAATGGGGTGACATTCACGATAATACCGCAACGCGCATAGGTTGATTTACCAACACAGATTGTTAAAATATTGCGAGGAATACGAAAATATTCTAATGTGCGCGCTAATGCGAAAGAATTCGGAGGGATCAAACAAAATCCTTTGCCTGAAATTTCGACAAAGGATTGTGGGTCAAAATTTTTTGGATCAACAATTGAGCTATTAATATTGGTAAAAATTTTAAATTCGTCTGCACAGCGAATATCATAGCCATAACTTGACGTGCCAAATGAAATAATTTTTTGCCCCGAAATTTCCCTAATTTGATTGGGCTCAAAAGGTTCAATCATCTGTTGATTAGTCGCCATTTGGCGTATCCATTGATCTGATTTGATACTCACGAAGTGTTTCCCGAAAATAAAAACAGCGCATATTGTACGCCTGACGCTTTTGGTTGACTGATATTTTTGATAGTGAGTGCGCGTTGTAATGTATTTGTATCTAACCTACTTTATTAATCACGGTTTAGGTAAGCAGTTGCCCGAATTTCTATTTTCATAGATAATCGTTGACCGATCAAGTTTGATTTGACCGATCAAGTTTGATGGCCAGCTTACCATTGGTTTAGTTTTGTCATGATGCGGGGTGTAGCTTAGCCTGGTAGAGCGCTACGTTCGGGACGTAGAGGCCGGTGGTTCAAATCCACTCACCCCGACCAATTGAATATCAGTAAAGCCGCTATAGTTAAGTGGTATAACAGTTGATTCGTAATCAATAATCACTAGTTCGATTCTAGTTAGCGGCACCATTTTTTGTGATCAGTGTTATTATTTTTCAAAGCAAGCAATCGTTTCAATATGAGTTGTATGAGGAAATAGATTCACCACACCCATTTTGGTGAATGTGTATCCTTTAAAATGCACGAGTATTTGTGCATCTCTTGCTAAAGTTGCCGGATCGCAAGAGACATAGACGATGCGATGAATGGCAGATTTTTCAGGGAGTGCTTTAATCAAATCAACAGCACCATTTCTTGGCGGATCAAGCAACATCTTATCAATTAATCCGATTGCATTAAAATCAATTTGTTTGGTATTAAATAGATCCATTACCAAAAAATCAGTTAATCCCGACAAATTATTGAGTGAAGCATTGAATTGTGCTTGATCCACTAATTTTTGCGATCCCTCTACACCGACAACCCTCGCGCCGCTTCTTGCAATTGGCAGAGTAAAATTACCCAAACCACAAAACATATCGGCAATTTTTTCTTTAGATTGTGGCGCTAATAAATCGATGACTTTTTTAACCAAAGTTTGATTAACAATGGGGTTAATTTGCGTAAAATCGGTTGGTCGAAATTGTAGGGTAAGATTAAATTCTGGCAGCGTATAGCTTAAAAATGGGGCTGTTTTTGGATAAAATGCGGAGCAACTATCAGGTCCTTTGAGTTGCAACCAAAACTGCAAAACATGATCAGAAAATGTATGCTCATCTATAAATTCTTGAAGCAGGATTTTGTCGTTTTCGTTTAGTGGTTTTAATAGCCTTAAGAGCAATACCGTTGTTGAATCGCTGATCGATAGCTCAATTTGAGGAATATTTTTTGCTACTGAGAGTTTTTTGATGAGTTGACGAAGGGGCTGCAAAAGATTTGACATGAATTGTGGCAAAATAGCACATGTGTTGATATCAGCCACAAAGTGGGCATGTTTTTCGCGAAACCCAATTAGCACAGCGTCTTTTTTTGCTACAAAACGAACCGATAGGCGAGCACGGTGGCGATAGTGAATTCCTGATCCACTGATGGCGGGTAATATTTCCTGTGGTGTGACTTTTCCGATATGCTTAAGTGTTTCTTCGACTAAGCGCTGTTTTAGCGAAACCTGTGCATTTTCAGCAACATGCTGTATTGAGCAGCCGCCACATATTCCAAAATGAGGGCAAATAGGCTCAACGCGCCATGCGCTAGGTTTTAATATGGTTAAAGTTTTTGCGCATTCAAATGTTGGTTTTTGTTGAGTAGAGTAGCAAAGCATCTTTTCAAGAGGTAATGCACCTTCTACAAATACGGTTTTTCCATTGATATGTGCGACACCTCGACCTTTTTGATCAAGCGATTCAATATCAACCTCATATTGTTTATCAGGTTCTTGCACCGTGACGGTATCCTCTAAAATTGCTACAATAGCATATAGCCATCTTCTGTATATACATGTATACACACAGCTTAACTTTTCAGATTCATCCCTGAGTGGGGCTTATGACTATTCAACGTCGCTTATTAGCAATCGGATTAGTTTTTTTGGGCGACTTCGTTTACGCTATTCCTGTACCCGAAGAAGTTCCATCTAAAGCGATTAGTAGTGAGGTAACGAATAGTATTGCGGGAGACGAGCTATTATTGCAGGCGTTGAGTTTAATCGGAATTGCCTATAAATTTGGTGGCTCAACACCCATGCGTGGTTTGGATTGCAGCGGTTTTATTCGGTATATTTTTAAGCAATCCTTGCGTCTTAATATGCCACGTACTGCTGCGGAGCAGGCTCATGTCGGAATACCTATTAAAAAACAAGAATTACAAGCGGGAGATTTAGTTTTTTTTAACACAAGAGGTCGAGTGAATTCTCATGTTGGGCTTTATTTGGGTGAAGATAAATTTATCCATGCGCCACGCACTGGCAAACAAATCGAAATTGACTCACTGAAGTCTTCTTATTGGGCAAAGCGCTATAATGGTGCGCGGCGCATTATTTATGACAAAGCAACGCTGGATATGATTACAACAGATTCGAACAATGAGAATCCGGTTGTTACAAAACCATCCGCTCAATCCAATACGAAAAAATAAACCTAAAAAACGTTAAAAAATTTAAGAAAGTGATCTGAATAATGAATCAAGAATTTCCGGTATGGTGTGACAAAAAAGGTCAACCGCTTGCTTGTATTGAAAAAATTAAAGTGATGCGCGAAAATCTTGAGGAGTTGATACAAAGTGCGCAAGATGTGTTTGAAGATGCCTTACTTATGGGGTGCGATGAAAAACAAATTCGCCAATTTTTAATTAATGCCATGCATCACCTAAAAAACCCTTATCCATCCTTATAAAGCAAGTATGTTTAATTATCCTGTTGAATGGAAAATTGGTTTTCGTTATTTGCGTCCTCGTCGACGTTATGGTTTTATTTCCATTATTTCTTTTATCACGATGCTAACCATTGCTTTGGGTGTTGCTGCACTGATTATTGTATTGTCGGTTATGAATGGTTTTCAAAAAGAAATTCGAGAGCGTTTACTGAGTACAACCTCCCATATCGAAGTGAGTGAATACCAAACAAGTCATTGGCCTCATACTATTAAACGTTTAATTAATTTTGAGCATGTAGTTGCTGCGGCTCCTTTTGTTAATGCGCAAGGGCTTTTGTCTTATAACGATCAGCTGCATAATATGATCATTCGTGGTATTGAGCCAGCACTTGAGAAGCAGGTAGTGGATCAGGGTTGGAAAATTATAAAAGGTAACTTAAATCATTTATTGCCTAATCGCTATGGTATTGTTCTTGGCGAATCGCTTGCTTTGTCCTTAGGTCTTGATGTTGGTAGCTCAGTGACGGTTATTGTTCCACAAGGCAGTATCACACCAATTGGTATGCTGCCGCGCTTTAAAACATTTACCGTCGTTGCTTTGTTTCGCGCTAAAATTCCAGAATATGATAAATCACTTTCTGCGATTCATTTGCATGATGCGCAAATTTTATTTCGCATGAAAAATGAAATTTCAGGTATTCGATTGCGACTTGATGATCCATTATTAGCGCCTGAAATTAAAGCACATTTATTGGCCAGTAATATTTTTTCAACTATTGCCAATGCGACAGATTGGACGGATACCCATAGTCATTATTTTCGTGCGGTTCAAATTGAAAAACGGATGATGTTGATTATTTTGTCTATCATTATTTTGGTCGCAGCTTTTGGCTTAGTGTCCACGCTTTATATGATGGTCAACGATAAGCGCGCTGACATTGCGATTTTGCGCACTTTAGGTGCCAGCCCTGGTAGCATCATGCGTATTTTTATTATTCAAGGCATGGCTACTGGTATATTTGGTGCTTTATTAGGATCGATTCTCGGTATTTTTGCTACTTTACATATTGGTGTTATTGAGCGATTCATCGAACAGCTATCGGGCACAAAAATTCTAGAGAGCCAAATTTATTTTGTTGATTATTTGCCTTCTCAAATTGCTTTGAGTGATATTGGTAAGATTTTATTACTCACGCTTACCTTAACTTTTTTAGCAACACTTTATCCTAGTTTAAGCGCCGCTAAAACCCAACCATCTGAAGCGCTGCGTTATGAATGAGACCCTTTTGCACTGTACAAATCTTGGAAAAGCTTATGGAGAAGGCGCGCTGGCTGTTCAAGTGTTTTCAGATGTCACGCTCTCTATTGATCCTGCACAAAGTTTAGCGATTATGGGTTCTTCTGGATCCGGGAAAAGCACGCTTTTACATCTTTTGGGGGGATTAGATCGCCCCAGTCAAGGAGAAGTTTTTGTTCAACATATTCCCTTATCAAGTTTGACAGAAAAAGCCTTAGGTATTTTACGAAATCGTACTTTAGGTTTTGTCTATCAATTCCATCATTTGCTTCCCGAATTTACCGCACTTGAAAATGTTGCAATGCCGTTATTAATTCGTAAAGTTTTGCAAAAAGAAGCTTTTGATCAAGCAGCTATTATTTTACAAAAAGTTGGATTAAAAAAACGCTTGAACCATAAACCAAGCGAATTATCTGGTGGAGAGCGCCAACGTGTTGCCATTGCAAGGTCAATGGTGACTAATCCCCTTTGCTTGCTTGCTGATGAGCCAACGGGCAACCTTGATAGTGATAACGCGGAGCGTATATTAGATTTATTACTGTCTTTGAATGAGGAAATGAAAACCAGTTTGATTGTCGCTACTCACGACGAAAAACTCGCCAAGCGAGTTAATCAAGTCCGCTTCTTGGAAAGAGGGCGTCTAACATAAAAATGTCTTTTATTCGGCAACAATAGTAACTTTAATTTCGGCAACCACATCATGATGAAGTGTCACTTTGACAGCATACTCGCCCAGCATTTTGAAGGGACCATTGAGCAGTTTGATGGCTTCTTTTTCAACGGGTACACCGTAAAGAGTGATGGCTTTAGCAATATCTTGGGCTGTGACTGAACCAAAAAGCTTACCTTCGACACCAGATTTTTGCGCAATACTAATGAGCGCACCGTTTAATTTTTTAAGATGGGTTTTAGCTGTTGCTAAAATAGCCACTTGTTTTTTCTCTAATTCAGTGCGACGCGCTTCAAATTCGGCAAGGTTTTCTTTTGTGACTCGCTTTGCTTTTTTTTGTGGGATCAAAAAATTCCTCGCAAAGCCATCTTTGACTTTGACGATATCACCCAAGTTACCCAAACGGGTAATATTTTCCATTAAGATAATTTGCATACCATGACCCTAACTATTGTTTATGCTGATCCGTATAAGGCAAAAGCGCTAAAAAACGTGCTCGTTTAATTGCTGTTGATAACTGGCGCTGGTAATAGGATTTTGTGCCTGTAATGCGCGATGGAACAATTTTGCCATTTTCTGCCACAAAATCTTTTAGTAAATCAACTGCTTTGTAATCAACTTCTTTGATTCCTTCTGCGGTAAAACGACAAAACCTTTTTCGTTTAAATAATTGTTGAGCCATGTTTTTACGCCCTAAATCAGTTTAAGTTGTTGAATATGAAACACCAATCTTGTATTCGATAAACTGCGTTTTGCAAGAAAACCAACCGCTTCAATTGAGTGACCCATTAATTTTCCTGCATAATCTATTGCTTGTTGCCCAACTAATACGCCCTGAATAACGCAATCGACTTTTCTTTTGATACAAATTTCTTCTTGTTCAGATAGATGACTAAGCCAAATCTGTAAAATCGCAATACCTGCAGGGGTATAGCGCAAAACATCCTCTTGAGTTACCTGAGCTGATAATTGTAAAGAGTTAGACAATTAATCTTTTTCAGTCGAAATGTTGGTTTCAATCGGTTGAATTTTTTCTTCAATTGTTGCTGTCGCAGCACTTTTTTCGGATGCTTCTTCTGTGTTTATTGTGGCACCGTGATCAACAGTGAGTAAATTCTTAGTTTTTTCAGGGTCTTTTAACATCACAGAAGGCTCTGTGATCGCATTTTTCATTTTGATGACCAAGTGCCTTAGAATAGCGTCGTTAAATTTAAAGGCTTGCTCTAATTCTGTCAAAATTTCTGAAGAGCACTCAAGATTCATCAAAATATAATGACCCTTGTGTACTTTACGAATTTGATAGGCGAGTGTGCGACGACCCCAATCTTCCAAGCGATGAATAATCCCATTTTTTTCTTCAATGATCGCTCGATAACGCTTTAACACATTGGGAATTTGTTCGGATCGATCGGGATGAATGACCAAGACGATCTCATAGTGACGCATATATTGTCCTTTTGGCTATTTAGCTTATCTTTTAATGCGCTATAAAGAAAAGCAAGGCTTCACAACTTTGGTGGCGAATTATATAGTAATTTTTCCTCTGCGCCAAATTTGTTTTTAGCTTAAATAGCGACACTTTTAAAATTTGAGTATTGGGTATTATGTACCGATAGCAAACACACCATGCGTCATGAGGTTAACATAATTGATGAATGTCAATCAATCCCGTCATATCAAGGATTAATGTGCTTTTAAAGAATTATAATCATAGTTCATCTTAGCTAAATTATAGTCTCCTGCGTTGGCGATGTGTTTCTGCCAAAATAATCCCGGTGCAAACTGAAACATTTAAGCTTTTAACAAGCCCAAACATCGGTAAGGTGACTAGTTCATCACAGTTTTCCCGCGTAAGACGGCGTATTCCTTTGTTTTCAGCGCCCAATACCCATGCCATAGCAACTGATGCGTCGCAATCAAATAAATTGATTGGTCCATCAATCACCAAACCCGATACCTTGATGCCTGCTTCTTTGATTTCTTGTACAGCACGCACCAGATTAGTGACGAGAATATAAGGCACAGATTCTGCGGCACCACAGGCTACCTTAGAAACAATCGGTGTAATTTTTGCAGAATTATCTTTTGGGGCAATAACCGCATGTGCGCCCATTGATTCGGCAACGCGTAGACATGCGCCTAAATTATGTGGATCAGTTACGCCATCTAATATTACTAGTAGAGGTATTTCTTGGATATTGGCTAAGACTTCGCTGACGGTGAGCGGCTGATTATCCGGATCAATCTTTGCAACAACACCTTGATGATGCTCGCTTTGTGCTAATTTATCCAAAAAAATAGAGGTGACAATATCAATCGAAATATTTTGCTGTTTGGCGCGATCTGACAACTGTTGCACACGCTTATCATGGCGATTTTCTTTAACAAAAAGCGCCCGGATGCTTTTTGGGTTGTGCTGTAAACGGATATTGATTGCATGAAATCCGTAAATAAGCTTTGAGTTATCCAATTAAAATCACCGACTTAAATCCATAATGACACAGTGTTACAAAATACACTATTTTGTAAGTAGATGAGGATTTTTTAAACAAAATGAACTGTCAAGCAGTAGACTTGATCGTATAATAATTCCATTTTTATTGATTATTGCCAGATGACTCAAGTCACTTCCAAGCATTCTCGTATTGCTCTGTCACCGCTATCCATTTCTTGTGACAGCTTAGCTATTTCCAAACTGATTACCCCTCAAAAAACAATTGTTGTGATCACGGAAGACACCCAAAGCGCGCGACGATTAACGGATGAAATTACTTATTTTGCGCCTTTATCGCAAACACTACTTTTTCCTGATTGGGAAACGCTACCATACGATCATTTTTCTCCCCATATTGATCTTGTGTCATCGCGCCTAATGGCGCTTTGGCAGATGCGACAAGGTTATATTGATGCCTTAGTGATGCCAGTGAGTACCGCTTTAATGCGTTTATCGCCAATTGCCTATTTAATGGGTCGTATTTTTTCCTTGGAAATTAAACAACAACTTAATGCGGATAATTTGTGTCGTGATTTAACCGCTTCAGGCTACTGTCATGTGAGTCAAGTAGTGATGCGTGGTGAATTTGCTGTGCGTGGCGGCATTATTGATCTTTATCCGATTGCGGCTAATGCACCTTATCGTATTGATTTATTTGATAACGAAATTGAAGCGCTATACACATTTGATCCAGATACACAAAAAACGATCGAAAAGGTTAACTCGATTCATTTATTGCCAGCAAAAGAATATCCAACAGATCAAAAAGCAATTGAGGGTTTTTGTGAACGTTATCAAACTTTTTTTGGTAAAAACGCCAAAGAAAACATCATTTATCGCCAAGTTGCAAAAGGTTTGTGGCCTGCTGGAATTGAATATTATTTGCCACTATTTTTTGAAAATTCCGCCACAATTTTTGATTATATTGGGTCTGATGCATTATTTATAAAACACGGTGCAATTGCTGAAAAAATTGATCATTTATGGCGTGACATAACCAATTTTTACGAAGTTGCCCAAAGCGATTTAGATCAACCTGTATTGCCACCTACCCAATTATATTTAAATAAAAACGAATTAGCGGGCTATCTAAAATGTTACACACTTCATACGCTTAAAATCACAAAAAGCATAGTACCTGATATTGCTATTTCACATAAAAACACAATGCCATTTGAAAAATTTTTAACTTTTTTTAATGCGTTTGATGGCAAAACGCTTATTGTTTCAGAAAGTTTAGGGCGTCGTGAAACGCTGATTCAGCTTTTAAAACAACATCAATTGTTCCCCATTATTGTTGGTTCTTGGGAGAAATTTCTTCGTGGTGATCAATTGCTTTATATTACCACAGCACCCATTACTGAAAGCTTTATAACTAATAAAATCGCGGTATTTACTGAGTCAGCACTTTATCAGCATGTGGCTTATTTGCGCTCTCGACAAGTGGGTCAAAAACCAATCTTCCATTCGGATAATTCATTACGTGATTTAGCAGAAATTAATGTGGGCGATAAGGTGGTTCACGAAGATCACGGTATTGGTTGTTATCAGGGATTAAAACCAATGCAAATTGGCGACGAGATCGCCGAAATGATGGAAATTATCTATGCAAACGACGCAAAACTTTATGTGCCCGTTATGCAACTTCACTTAATTTCTCGCTATATTGGCCAAGATGCCTCATGCATTGCGCTTCACCAGTTAGGGCATACGAGTTGGTTGCATGCCAAAAGAAAAGCTTTAGAAGAAGTCCGCGACACCGCTGCAGAGCTTTTAAAGTTTTATGCGGAAAGAATGGCAAAACAAGGAGATACTTTTGTTTTTCCTGAAAAAGATTACCCACTTTTTGTGTCTGGTTTTAATTTTGAAGAAACTGATGATCAACTCAATGCGATTCAAGCTGTTATTCAAGATATGTGTTCTAAAAAACCGATGGATCGCTTAATTTGTGGTGATGTAGGTTTTGGTAAAACAGAAGTTGCGTTGCGTGCTGCTTTTATAGCGGTAATGAACGGATTTCAGGTAACGATATTGGTTCCTACCACACTGTTGGCTGAACAACACTATCAAACTTTTTGTGATCGCTTTGCTAATTGGCCCGTACAGATCGCAGAATTATCTCGTTTTCGCACTAAGAGTGCTATTCATGAAGCATTATTGGGTTTAAAGAACGGCACAATTGATATTGCAATTGGAACGCATCGTTTACTTCAGTCTGATGTTCAATTTAAAAAATTAGGGCTTGCTGTTATTGATGAAGAGCACCGTTTTGGTGTACGACAAAAAGAATCGTTAAAGCGTTTGCGGGTCAATGTTAACGCACTAACCCTTACTGCAACACCGATCCCAAGAACGCTTTCGATGGCACTAGAAGGTCTTCGTGATTTTTCAATGATTACAACGGCACCGAGTCGTCGTTTAGCAATTAAAACTTTTGTTTCGCCTATTAGTGATGGAATGATTCGCGAAGCAGTATTGCGTGAGCTAAAACGCGGCGGACAGGTGTTTTTTCTTTATAACGAAGTAAAAACTATCCATCGTATGCAAGAAAAATTAACACAACTTGTACCAGAAGCCCATATTGCTACCCTTCACGGGCAGATGAATGAGCGCTTTTTGGAAGAAGTGATGCATCATTTTTTGCAACAACATTATAACGTTTTATTGTGTTCAACAATCATCGAAACGGGTATTGATATACCCAATGCGAACACCATTATTGTCTATCGCGCCGATCGCTTTGGTTTAGCGCAGCTTCATCAATTACGGGGTAGGGTAGGTCGATCATACCACCAAGCGTATGCTTATTTATTGGTGCCCGAAGAGATGACAAAGGATGCCAAAAAGCGACTTGAGGCGATTCAAATGGCCGATGAATTAGGGGCAGGATTTTTCTTAGCGATGCAGGATTTAGAAATTCGTGGTGCCGGTGCTGTTTTAGGAGAAAAACAATCTGGCGATATCCAAGCCGTTGGGTTTTCGCTTTATAGCGCAATGCTAAAGCGTGCAGTAGCCTTTTTAAAAAAAGGTCTAATACTTGATTTGGACAGTCCGCTACATAGTCATACCGATGTTAACTTACATAGCCATTCATTTTTGCCAGAGAATTATTGTTCTGATATTCATGAGCGACTTGTATTATATAAACGCTTAGCGTCTTGTGAAACCGAAGTGGCTATTAATCAATTGGCAGAAGAGCTCATTGATCGATTTGGTTTATTGCCAGAGCCAGTCAAAACACTAATTGCCAGTACTCATATTGCTTGTCAAGCCCGTGTGATGGGTATCATGAAAATTAATGCATCTGACACAAGTATTAATATGCAATTCACATCAAAACCTTCAATTGATCCGAATATTATTGTTCAAGCAATTCAAACCAAAAAAAATTATCGTTTAATAAATGCTGAAAAATTACAAGTTAAAATTGCCATGCCTCATATCCAAGATCGCATTTTACAAGTAAATAATTTATTAAAAGAGCTAAGGGGTTCTGCTGATCAAGCTTATCTTTGGAGTTGAGATGATCGCCAACTGTTTTTGCAAAGAAATTATTTGATGAACAAAAAATTATTCAAATTACTATTAGTTCTCCTAGTTTGTATTCCGATGACGTCAACTGATATTTTCGTGCCCTTATTACCTAATATGACGCACACTTTAAATACTGACACTTCAACCATTAGTTTAACGCTAAGTAGTTACATGATTGGATTTTCTTTATCTATGCTAGCCAGTGGCGGATTAAGTGATCTTTATGGCAGAAAAATAGTGCTGATTATTACTCTATCTTTATACACTCTAACATGTTTGTTGATTGTATTTTGTGCAAATGTATATTTGCTTATTGGGCTCAGATTTTTGCAAGGAATTGGTGGGGGAAGCGGGACGGTAATTAGTCGCCTTATTTTAAAAGATTCGTTTAAAGATAGTGAGCAATTAGCCATGGCAAGCGTTCTTTCAACAGGCATGGCATTGGCTCCGGCGATTGCTCCTCAAATCGGTGTGTGGAGTAGTCAATTGCTGGGCTGGAGTGGCGCATTTTTAATAACCTTTATATTAGGTTTATTTGTTTTGTGGATAGTGATTTTTAAATTAAAAGAAACCAATCAAAATCTTTCAACCTATAACCCTATCAAGAACTTACCTCAATCTTTTTTTAAAGTTTTTAATTCACGAAAATTTATAGGTTTTGCTTTATTAATTGGTTTTGCTTGGTGTGCTTATTTTAATTTTATTGGTTTATCTAGCTTTTTATTTCAAAAAGTTTATTTGTTTTCAGAAAATCAATATGCATTTGTAATCGCTATAGTTACAGTAGGATATGTGTTGGGGACTACTTTCACGAGAATACTAAACAAAAGACATGTTGATCTTTATTTGATTATTAAAATTGGCGTTATGATTGCTTTGTTAGGTGGCATAGGATTATTGGGTGCTTATTTATTGCAAATGCCGATTTTTTTCATTCTATCAATGCTAATCGTTCGATTGGGTATCGGATTAATCATGCCCACTTCACAGGTTGGTGTAATGAGGATCTGCACAAAAAATACAGGTTGGGCAATGGGATGCTTGTTTTTTATGGAATTTATATTAGGCAGTACGACAATATTTTTTGCGAGCTTAGTCGAGTCAAATATGATTGGTCTTGGGATGATGATATCTATTTTGATGAGTATATTAATATTAATTTATGCAATGAATCTAATAAAAGAAAAAGCCATTCAGTTAAACTGAAATTACTCTTTACGTAAAGCGTTTCCTAAAAAATGCTTATACTGGCAGCAGCCACTTAAACTTCTTGATATATGCTATAATAGTAAGACTACGTGAAATCTGGGGGGCGACCTTGGTTTCGACGGGGGTTGCAAAGCAGAAAAGCGCATACCGGGATCTCAGTTATCCCGTAAAACACTGAAAAAAATATAGTCGCAAACGACGAAACTTACGCTCTAGCCGCCTAAGAACCGTGCTAGACGCCACAACGATGGGCTGATGGATCGGGTGGGTCAAACCACTGTGGCGTCATATGACATCAGCTAGCTTTTAATTGGGTTACTTGATTAAAAGTGAAACAAAAGTAACTCGCCAAAATCAAGCCTGCCAATCGGCGTGATCGAGGTTAAAAACAAAAGATATGGCTAAGTATGTAGAGCTGACTGTAGAGGACTTTCGGACGCGGGTTCAATTCCCGCCGCCTCCACCATAAAAACTTGCAAAGACAACTCTTTTTGCACCTCTGAAAACCAAGCCATGCACCCACTTATGTCTGGCGGGTTTTTTCATTTGAACAAGAAGTTGCGATGAGCGATAACAATCAATCTAGGCTGCTTTTAGTGGTGATTCATCCCGAGAATTTTGTTTGGCGCATAACCGGTACGATTATGCTGTATCGTGCTACTGATTGGCGCTTCAAAGTGGTTTGCGCACGGTACGGTGAGAAAGGTGAAGACAGTTTGCTATCTAAAGAATCGAGCGCTAATCTGCAGAGTTGGGATTGTGATCGCATGGCTTTGCAGCAAGTTTTCCCGGCTATTTTTAATCTGTTTGCTTTGTTGAAATTATGCTGAAAGAGCTTGGGCGGCAATTGATATATGCCTTTTCCAATGGAGCGCAAGGTGGCAATCCATCTTATGTGATAGCGACATCTGGCTCATGGTCGCCGTGCGAGCAGGAATATATTCATATTGCGAGTGAGCGCGCTTGCGAAGTGACACACATACATTTCGATGAAAGGCTTGGTAAAGCGCAGGTGCGATTTTATGTAGCTGCTGGCGCTATTGTGTTTTGTGGTCATGGTGCATTAGCGGCCACTGCCTGGGCTGTAGTGGCAGGGCGAGCCATGAACAACCTCTTTCTAGACTATGGTAGTGGCATGCTGAAGATGTATATCAGTAGCGATGGCACTCTTAGTTTTATTGAACAAGTTGGCACTTGGCGTGAGTTGCCGCTAAATCAAACCTTGCGCGAATACGTTACCGCTATGCTCGGACTTAATGTTTTGCCCGAACAAGGCATATCGATATGGTTGGGTGGACGGCAACGCACCAAAGCTCTGATTCTGCTACCGGATCGTGAATGGCTGGCGCAATTGCATATCCAACCTGATTTGCGTGACCAGTTCTGTTGTCAGTACGAAGTAACTGGGATTTACAATTTTGCAATTGAGCGGCGCGGATATTTAGCGGCGCGCCACTTCCCTTATGCGAGCACTACAGAGGATATGGCAACTGGCAATATTGCTAGTACTCTTGCGGCATTGGTCTGTGGCACAGATCCTCATCGATTGAATATCGCACAGGGGGGAGTGAGATGTACGGAAGCGAACCTGTATTTACGACCTCATGCAAAAGATTGCTGGTTCGTTGGTGGTCGTTGTCGTATTGGAAATCGATAATAATGAAAATTTACCTTGCATCAAATGTGCGATTTAGATATTTTTTGCGTACCCTTGCAATTTATGTTAGAACCGTCAAGTTAGCGGATAAAACTCATCCAAATTAACAATGAGCTAGAAGAATAAAATGAAAAAAGTTGGGATCATTGGATGGCGTGGCATGGTTGGCTCCATTCTCATGCAACGAATGAAAAGTGAGGGTGATTTCTCCAAGTTCCAACCCACTTATTTTAGTGCGTCTGCAGCGAGCATGCCTTATGTTGATGTATGTGGTAAAGAGCGCACTTTGGTGGACGCGAATTCAATTGAACATCTTGCTGAAATGCACATCGTCATTTCCTGCCAAGGCAGTGACTATACGCAAAACATATACCCTCGCTTACGCGCTATTGGTTGGCAAGGGTATTGGATAGATGCGGCTTCAGCTCTTCGTATGAATACGGACTCGGTCATTGTTCTTGACCCAGTAAATCGCGAGCAGATTGACCGTGCACTTACTTCAGGTTGCCGCAATTTCATCGGTGGAAATTGTTCGATTACCCTTACCCTGTTAGGGCTTGCAGGCTTATTCCATGCAAACCTAATTGATTGGATGAGTGTTATGACATACCAAGCTGCTTCTGGTGCTGGTGCTGCATATGTACGTGAACTTCTCAAGCAAATAAAGTTTTTGTCTGGCGCTGTAACTGATGAACTGGCGAGCGATAAACCGATCACAGCTTTACTTGATCGGGCTCAAGCAGCGTTAGTGAGTTCGATGCTACCTTTGGCGCAATTTAGAGTGCCACTTGTTGGCAGCATCATTTCATGGATTGACTCCGATCTTGGAAATGGAAGCAGCCGCGAAGAGTGGAAGGGTGAAGTTGAGACGAATAAGCTTCTTGGTCTTAATCCTGGAAGCATTCGTGTGGATGGTTTATGTGTTCGTGTTGGTGTATTGCGCTGCCATTCAGCGGCTGTCACAATGCAATTGAAGCGCGATATCTCTCTAGCTGAACTTGAAACGCTCATTTCGAGTGCTCACGAGTGGGTGGAGTTTGTACCCAATACTAAATCTGCAACGCTTGAGCGGTTGTCTCCGGTGGCTTTTAGTGGGAGTCTTAAAGTGGGTGTTGGGCGGCTGAAAAAGCTTTCTGTTGGACGCAACATGTATAGTGTTTTCACTGTAGGAGATCAACTCCTTTGGGGAGCTGCCGAACCGTTACGGCGTGTATTAAATATTATTCTTGAGCACAAAAGCGAATTTTTTGATTGACCGATTCCCCAATTGGCGCTAAACATTGACAACGGTTCACACTTATCACAAAAACGGTTTTAGGTTCAAGGACGCATCGTGTCGTCATTGCGATAATCTAATTCCAAATTACTTGTGTTAAGTAGACAAAACATCCCAATAGCCAAAGCGCAACAACCAAAAGCAAAAGAATTCGTGGCACAACTGATTTAATGCAATCTATTAATAAATTTTGTATTTCAAGCCATGTCATCCAAGAAAAAGCTAGCATAGCAATTTCTGTCCAAATCTTTAACCAAGAGTAAGCAAATAAAAATTGCCAAGCAAGGTAGCTATGAGGCATCAACAAAAAGCATATTAGTAGCGTCAAAAAATAAAGCACTACCACAAGCGATGCCAAGCGTTGGATCGCCCAACTCTTAAGGTTATATTGCATTGAGCCAATTTGTGATTGACTTGTCATAAATAAATTCCCATAAGGAAAACACCCATCGCGATCGTAATGAGTGATGAGGCAATGATAACAAAAATGGCGCTGATTTTAGCGGTAGGAAATTCTACTCCTATATCGATATCCAAAAACAGCTGACGAATTTCAATGAGGGTGTGTGTGGTATATACCCATGCTGCACCCAACCAAACCAATTTAACGAATTGATGTGTTACAAACGTTATTTGGCTAGCCAGTTCATTAGGATTTAATGATAGAAAGAAGCAATACAAGACAAAGGGCAAAAAAAGTAATATGCCCACCGCACTGATACGATGCATCACATTAATAATATTGGTTGGCGAAGATTGAGTTTGTGTTGGATTATGGTGTTTAGTATATGTTTTTTCCATTGTTGTCTCTTATTAGATTATTGAGCATACAAAAAAACGCATTAATCTTTAATTAATGCCAATAATCTTTATTAGTGCAAATGGGTGATTTTAGCATGATACTACTCCTGTCCCAATGAGAATCCCTAACAAATCAAGTATGTTGTTTATATTAAAAAAATTTTGCAAAAAAGTCACTACAAAAAATCCCACTAAGATACTGATGAGTAGTCTTGCCGGGCAAATTGCCTGCGGTTGCTTATTTTGTATTGCTTTAAAAAAACTAGCGGTCTATAAAAAAGCGATCCTTTTGCAATAAGTGATGCAAAAAAAGAAGCGCATGGAATGCGCTTCTTGGATTTAAAAATAATTGATTTTAAAAAACTACAACGAGTCCATATTGATAACGCTTCAAAATAAACGCTTTTAGGGCAGGGCTATTAATTGCTTTGATCAGTTTTTGAATAGCTACTGAGTTTTTATTGTCCTGTCTTACTACTAAAACATTGGCGTAATTTGAGCGCTTATCTTCAACAATTAACGCATTTTTAGGAGACAGCTTTGCTAACAATGCAAAATTAGTATTAATGCATGCCAAATCTACCTGACTAAGCACTCTGGGTAATACTGCTGCGTCCAATTCACGTACTTTGAATTTCTTTGGGTTAGATATAATATCTTTAATTGTTGAAAGCAAATTTTTTGGATTTTTAAGTTTCAGCAATCCATGGTGATGTAATAGCAATAAAGCACGACCTCCATTAGCAGGATCGTTGGGAATAGCAATTGTCGCTCCATATGGTAGATTTTTAATAGAGCGATGGCGACTCGAGTAGGCGCCAAATGGCTCAATATGCACTTTTGCAACGGCGACCAAATTACCGTGATGCGCAGTATTAAAATTATCTAAATAAGGTACATGTTGGTAGAAATTAGCATCCAATTTTTTGGCAAACAATTGCAAATTTGGTTGAACATAATCGGTAAATACAATAATTTTTAGATCAATTCCTTGTTTTGCTAAAATAGGCTTAATAAATTCCAATATTTCAGCATGTGGTACGGGTGATGCGCCAACAGTTATCGTCTGCTTAGCAAAACTTGTTGAGACGCTACCTATCCATAACAAGATAAGCGTTATAAGATATCGTTTAAACATACAAGCCTCCATTTAAAAATAAACTACTTAAGTGCAACATTGGGTTATCAGTGCGACACATACCGAACTAACCAATCACCCAATGCTTGTATGACAGCCACCATTAGCGCCAAAACGACCATGGTTGCAATCATTACTTCTGTTTGATAGCGGTAATAGCCATATCGAATTGCTAACTCACCAAGCCCTCCACCGCCCAATGCACCCGATAAAGCCGAGTAAGAAAGCAAGGTGATGGTGGTGACGGTAATTGATGCAATAATACCGGGAAACGCTTCAGGCAAAAGTCCCTTATAGATGATTTGCCAAATCGTGGCACCCAATGATTGCATCGCATCCACAACACCTTGATCAACTTCACGAAGTGAGATTTCTACAAGACGCGCTAAAAAGGGTGCTGCACCAATAATAAGAGGCAAAATAATACCTTGCAAACCAATTGTGTCGCCCATTAAGATCGCTGACAAAGGGATAATAGCAACCATAAGAATTAAAAATGGCATGGATCGCAAAGTATTGACGATTTGCGATAAAGTACTATAGAGCCACAATTTTTGTAAGAGTCCACCTTTTGAGGTTAAAAACATGACAATACCTAAGAGCAAACCAATTGCCAAAGTAAAGGGAAGGGAAGCTAACACCATATAGCAAGAATCCAATGTGGCAAACCCCAATTCTGCCCAATCAATGATACTAATATCCCAATTCATGATATTTATTTGTCCTTTGTGGCATTTATGGTGATTGCTTCAACAGTAATATGACTTTTTTCAAAATAATCTTTTGCTAATTCCAAAGTTTTTTCGTCTCCTTTGAATTCAACCACTAATTGACCATAAGGCGTATTTTTAAGGCGCGAGACGGATCCTTGCAAAAGACTGAATTGCAAATTAAAGTGCTGTGCAGCGTGATTTAAAAAGGGTTCGCTGACCGCTTGACCAATAAAAGTTAAGCGCCATACTTGGCCTTGCATATTGCGCAAAACACCTGATTCGATTAATTCGTCGGTGCGTTGTAACTGTCCGAGCATACGCCGCGTGACATTTTTTTTGGGATGCAAAAAGCATGCCAGTACATCATCTATTTCAATAATGCGACCTTTATCCAATACGGCCACTCGATCAGCCACTCGTCTAATGACATCCATTTCATGTGTAATTAGAACGACAGTTAAATGGAATTTACGGTTAATTTTGGTAATTAAATCCAAAATATCGTGTGTTGTTTGTGGATCTAATGCGCTCGTTGCTTCATCACATAGCAAGATATGTGGCTCATTCGCAAGAGCTCTTGCGATACCGACTCTTTGTTTTTGTCCGCCCGATAGTTGGCTTGGATAGTGGTCGCCATATTGACTTAATCCAACCAAATCCAGTAATTTTTCGACTCGTTTGTTTTGGTTGGAGCGAGAAAGTTGATTGACTAGCTCAAGAGGTAGACGTATATTTTCCGTCACGGTTCGTGAAGAGAGTAAATTAAAGTGTTGAAAAATCATCCCAATTCGATGTCGAAGGCTTCGCAAAGCAAATTGATCTAATTGCGTGATATCTATGTCATCAATAAAAATAGCGCCACTATCTGGTTTTTCAAGCAAATTAATTAAGCGAATCAGGGTACTTTTGCCAGCACCTGAGTAGCCAATGATGCCAAATATTTCACCTGTTTTAACAGAAAAACGCACATCACGCAGCGCTGCAATGCGCTGTGTTTTAACGTGATAAGTTTTATTGACAGCCTCTAAACGGATCGAACTCATTTTTACCCTTGCTTACTATCACTAACAAACAACTAAAAAATAATCTAAAAGCCCTATACAACGACCTTACACCCGACAAAAGGTGCATCATTTTTTAGCACATGCACATGATCCAAGTAGCAGGGGTCATACTCAATCCTTAAGGCAACCGTTGATGCAAAACAAAAGTTTTATTTCAAGGCAATAATAGCATATCAGTTAATTATAGTCCAAATCAATTTAATTGATGCGCGATGTACAAATTTTAGAAAAATGTAGCATAATGCGGACTCAAAAAATCTATTGCACAACCCTTAAAAATACAAGACTGTTTATTAGAAAATTTTCGGAGTGTGCTGACACTTAAGGTATCTCTGCTTAGAGGTAAGACAAAATGAACACTGTTTCTGATTTTGTTTTTGATAAACGAAAGGCATATTCAGTTTTATGGGTTAGCACGCTTGTGTATTTTGTGATTTACCTAGTGTGGGTGATGTTTTCAGTAATCGGCGTACCAATCAAAAAAACACTGAACCTTAATGGTACTGAATTTGCTTTACTCATATCAATGCCTGTTTTAATAGGCTCTTGTTTAAGAATACCATTTGGTGTCTTAGTGGATCGTTTTGGTGGTCGCGTCGTTATGTTTGTGGCGTTGTTGTTCACAGCAATTCCTATATGGTTGATCAGTTGCGCCACACTCTATTGGGAATTTTTGGTGCTTGATCTATTCACTGGCGTACTGGGTGGTTTGTATAGTGTTGGCATTCCTTACGTGACTCATTGGTTTCCAAAAAATCGCCAAGGTTTAGCGATGAATGTTTATGGTGCGGGGAGTCTTGGTGCAACTTTGAATAGTATAATCGCACCGCTATTAATTGTGGCTTTTGGTTGGACAATAGTTCCACAAATCTATGCTTACATTGTTGTTATCGTTGCTTTAATTTTTTGGGTTTTTAGTTATCAAGATGAAGCTCATATTGTGTCCAAAAGTGTGCCGTTTATTGAGCAAATCAAGGCTTTCAAAGAACCGGATGTGTTGCGACTTTGTTTTTATTATGCGATTGCTTTTGGTGGTTTTATGGCATTGAGTCTTTGGATGGCACAGTATTATATGAATGAATTTGATCTAACGCTTAAACATGCTGCATTGTTAGTAGTTTGTTTTACGCTTCCTAGTAGTATATTAAGGATATTGGGGGGGTGGGTTGCAGATAAATACGGTGGACGCATTATAACCACATGGATGCTTCGTATCAGCTGTATTTGTTTGTTGCTTTTGTTGTGTTTTAGTATGATGAAGCTAAACTTTTATATTTTTACGATTGCTATGTTTATTCAAGGCACTATATGGGCTTTTGGTAAAGCCAGCATCTTCAAATGTATCAGTGAAGATTACATCAAAAGAATAGGGGTAGTATCTGGAATTATCAGTGCGGTCGGCGGGGTTTTTGGTCTTATTTGGGTGATCTTTTTTGGGATTTTACTGGATCTAACGGGTGTTTACTCAAGCGCTTTTATGCTATTGTTACTCGTGAATTGCCTAGCATTAATTTTGGAAAACGCGACACCAAAAAACAATCCTGCAACCGTACCACCTAGCACTCACTAAAGTGGGCATTTGTTTGGAAGAAATTAATTGATGATGAGGTTTTGAGCTCATTAACACCCAGTAGTATGACAAAGATATATAGAGATAAAAAATGAATAATGACCAATTGCAAGTTTCTGTGAATCAGCAAGAAGCACTTGATTACCATGCAAAAAATCGACCTGGTAAAATTTCTGTAATACCCACCAAACCACTTGTCACGCAGCATGATTTGTCGCTTGCTTATACGCCCGGCGTTGCTGTCCCTTGTTTGGCGATCAAAGATGATCCTAATTGTGCTTACGACTATACAACTAAAGGTAATTTGGTTGCAGTAATATCGAACGGTACAGCAGTACTGGGGCTTGGAAAAATTGGTGCATTGGCTTCTAAGCCTGTTATGGAGGGAAAAGCTGCTTTATTTAAACGTTTTGCTGATATTGATGCGGTTGACATTGAAGTAGATACAAGTGACCCGGATACTTTTATCAATGTGGTGCGCTATTTGGGGCCCAGTTGGGGCGGTATTAACTTGGAGGACATTGCTTCTCCCGCATGTTTTTTGATTGAAGAAAAACTCAAAGAAATCATGGATATTCCTGTTTTTCATGATGACCAACATGGTACAGCTATTGTTGTATTAGCAGCATTAATCAATGCAGCTCATGTGACGGGGCGAGATTTTACAAAAATGACCGTTGTACTTAACGGGGCGGGTTCCGCAGGAATTGCTTGCATTGAATTAATGAAGCGCTATGGTTTACCTAAAGATAATATTATTGCGCTTGATAGCCTCGGTGTTGTTTATGAAGGTCGTACCGAAAGAATGCATCCTTGGAAAGCAAGGTGTGCTGTTAAAACCGAAGCCAGGACGATGGCGGATGCACTGATGGGTAAAGATGTTTTTATCGGTTTATCAACTAAAGATGCTCTACCACCAGAACTTTTAAGATCCATGGCTCCTGACCCCATCGTTTTTGCATTGGCAAATCCAAGTCCAGAAATATTGCCAGAAACTGCAAAACAGATAAGATCCGATGTGCTTATTGCAACAGGAAGATCAGATTACCCGAATCAAGTGAATAATTTACTTGGGTTTCCCTATATCTTTCGAGGTGCACTGGATGTGCGAGCATCGGTTATCAATGATTCTATGAAATTGGCTGCTGTGGAAGCTATTGTACATTTAGCGCGTGAGGTTATTTCGGAGGAAGTGTTTGCCGCTTACCAAGGTCACAAAATGCAATATGGCCGTGAGTATATTATGCCAAGTATTTTTGACCCGAGACTCATTTTCACCATACCGCCAGCAGTTGCAAAAGCTGCTATGGAAAGTGGCGTTGCACGAAAACCAATCAAAGATCTTAGCGCTTACAAAGAATCGCTTAAAAAAAGCTTAAAAATTTGACAATAAAGCTACAAGGATCTGTAGTAGCGGATTTTTGAAAGTTTTAATGAAGGTATTTGCTCAGATATAAAATTACTTCTAGCACTCCACCACCAATTGCGCGCGCTTTATCAGATACTGTAAATGGATCAATCGCTGAGCCTCGCGGATCAATATCGCCAATTTTCATTCCTTCAAGCACAGAAGTGTTTGAATGGATGAGACCGCGCACCATACCGTTAATAGGTGCTACGACAGGAGTTTTGTCAACATAAGCAATGATTTGATCTTGTTTGACCAATTCACCAATTCTGGTTTGTGTATTGATAACACCATCAGCAGGAGAGCGCACTAAACGCTCTTTGGTGTATCCAAAAATGTCACCTGGAATCGCCGTATTAGCTTCTGCCTCACCCTCATAAATGATGCGACCCATGTTATGTCCTCGATTAGTTTCGATGACTGCATGGCAATCTTTCCCTGCGGTAAAACCAGGTCCCAATCCAATTACAACGGGTGCCATATTGATATCAGTACCTAAATTTTTCTTAGCCAAGATCGCATCAATAACGAAATAAGGCGCTAAGTCTTTAATATGCTTACCGAATGGATCCACCATAATAGCGATATAGTGCTTTTGAAGCTGATCAAGTACTTCCGTTCGATTGTTAGCCTTTTTAGCGCTAATACCCTCAATTGTCATCTGATCAGTTCTTAGTGCTTCCGAAAAAGAAACTGTATTGCGAATTGAGGTAGGTTCGGCAGTATCCAGCATTACAATTTCAAAACCTGCTTTGTGAAGCCTTACTGCAACGCCACTTGCCATTTCGCCGGCACCACGAATCAGAACCAAGCGTTTTTGGGTCAGCGGTAACTTTTGATAAAGCGGCAAAGCAGAAGTGTTATTTTTAACACTGAGCATTTCAGCAAGAATACTGAGTGCAATTTCTTCGGGTGTTTCAGCGCCAATATCCAGACCAATTGGTGCGCGAATGGTGTGAATGATATCTTCTGTAACACCTTGCTGCCTAAGTAAGTTCAACAAAACTTGTGATTTATGGCGACTTGCCATGATACCAAGGTAACAAAGTTTTTTATTGGCTAGTGTCGTTAAAGCAGCGCGGTCTTCATGATTCGTTGCAATAATTACATAAGCATCTGAAGTGATATCTGTTTTATCCAGTGCTTCTTTAAGTGTTTTTCCAAAAACACACTGAGTGCCTTCAGGAAATAGATTTTCAGCAAGGCTTGGTGCGTAAGTATCTAAAACAACGACATTAAAACCAAGGCGGTGAGCAAGGTGCGCAATGGCTCGGTTAACATGACCGCCTCCGATTAAAATAAGCTGGTTTAATTGACCAAATACATTGATCAATATTTTAGCGGATCCACCGCAATCCATATGAAGCGCAGCCGCGCCATGCTGAGATAAATTGCCGCTTACTAGTCGGGATTCACCGATACGCAACGCTTGGAGTGCCTCTTTAATCACATAGCGCTCTAACATGCCTCCCCCGACTGTACCGATAATGGTCCCGTCGGTTTTAACCACCATTTGAGCTTGATGTCTTGGTGTGGAGCCTTTGGTTTCAACAATAACTGCCAGCGCAAAAGGCACACGCGATGCTTCTAACTGAGCAACTTGTGCAAAAAAATAGCTCATGCAACCTCTTTTTAGATAGATTAAATCGGTAGCGCTACTTAGTAACTATGGTTTTAGCAAGAGCCGCTTCAACAGCATCAATGATTTTTTCGTATCCTGTGCAACGGCAAAGATTACCTGCTAATTCGCGACGAATTTTTTCGCGCGAGAGTATTTGCCCGCTGTATTTTTCAATAATAGCGGTACTTGTCATTACAAGACCCGGTGTACAAAAGCCACACTGTACCGCTCCTTTTTCAACGTAAGCTTGCTGTATATTCGATAAGACCCCATTTTTATGTTCACCTTCGGCAGTACGAATCGTTTTACCGTCTGCCCAACTGGCTAATTGAATGCATGTATCGGTTGGTATGCCATCAATCAGTACGGTACATGATCCACATTCACCTACACCGCAACTTTCTTTAATGGATGTGAAACCATTTTCCCTTAAAAGCTCCAAGAGTGATAGGCGCGCATCAACTTCAAATTGATAAGGCTGCTCATTAATGACGCAAGAAATTTTAATCATGCTATGCTTCCTCCTGCGTTTTGTATGGCTTTTATTACAACACGTTTAGCTAGAGTTTGAATAATTTGCAGCCGAAATGCTTTGCTGGCTCGCCATGAATCGCGTGGCGATACATCTTCTAGCACAGCTTGTTGAATTTTATTAAGCGTTGCTTCGGTAACAGGTTGGTTTAGCGCAACTTTTTCAGCGTTTGGTGTACGAATAGGTGTTGGTGCTGCAACCCCATAAGCGAGTTTGAAAAGTTGAAATACCCCTTTTTCTATCCGACATGCTGCGGCACAACCAATGGTTGCAATATCCATGGCTTCGCGAATAGCGTATTTATAGTAAAAGCCACCTACTTGCTGATAATTTTCTGGCTTAAATATAAAAGCTGTAGCAATTTCGCCTTGTGTTAAGTCAACTTTACCGGGTGCTAAATAAAACTTTTCAAGTGGCACGCGTCTGATGCTATTTAGTGAAGTGATTTCAACTTCTGCCCCTAATACAATAGCAGGCGGAGTGACATCTGCACTGGGAGCACCATTACAAATATTGCCACCTATTGTTGCCATATTGCGAATTTGAGGACCCGCAACAGTTGTTAAGGCTTGCGCTAAAGAAGGAACTGTTTTGGCGATAATGGGGGACTCCATAATATAGGTAAATGTTGTGCCGCTACCAATGTGAATGACCCCATCATCTAATTCTTTAATATAAAACAATTCTTTTAATCCGTGAATATCTACCAAGTGACGCAGTTGTTTATTGTGGTGACGCAATTTAACCAAAACATCTGTACCCCCGGCAACAAGATGAGCTTCGGGGTGACTCGCTAAAATTTTTAGGGCATCGTTAATCGATTGGGCGCGATGATACGTCTTAATATCATACATGGTCTATCCCCTTTAGCAGTCCGTGCTTAATAAAGCTTTGGTAAAGGACTCTTGGTGTAATAGGTATGATATCAATTTTTACGCCTGTTGCCATCCATACAGCATTACGAATAGCTGGGCTTGGTGTCAAAATTGGTGGCTCTCCCAAGGATTTATTGCCATAAGTTGATTGGGGTTCCCATGTCTCTACAAAGGCGTGACGCAAGGGTGGCACATCCATGATCGTGGGAAATTTATAGTCTAATAAATTCCCGTTACGGATAAGACCTGTTCCAGGCTCAATGAGCATTTCTTCAAAAAGCGCACCCCCAATACCCATTGCCATACCTCCTTCTACCTGTCCAGCAGCTAATTGTGGATTTAAAATACGCCCTGAATCATGTAGATTCAAAATATCCTTGATGGTGATTCGGCAAAGCGGAATATCAACTTCAATATCAACAAACGTACAACCAAAAGCAGGGGGATTCGTGCGCGTTTTATGGGAGGATTCTGCTGTAATTTGACCGCCATAATCTTGTTGATAAATCGCATCCATTGCAATATCAGCAATTGAATACAAAACGTAATCTGGTCGCTTAATAAAGACAATTTTACCGTCAATGAGATCCAGTGAACCTGCAGGTTGGCCACTCATAAAAGAAGCATGCTCAAGAATTTTACGCTTTAATTCAATAGATGCTTCATGAATGGCAGCAGAGGCGACATAGCTTTCGCGCGAAGCAAAAGCTCCAGGGTCAAATGGTGTAATATCGGTGTCTTGCGTTGAAATAGTACGGACCATTTTGAAGGGCATACCCAAGGTTTCTGCTGCCATTTGCGCAAAAACTGTATCAGAGCCTTGTCCAATTTCTGTTGCACCCGTTTGCAAGTTTACTGTGCCGTCTTGGTTTAAAGCCAAGCGTGCACCGGCTATCTCAACACCATTAGGGTAGGTATTAGCACCATAACTAAAACAGGCTACCCCAATACCTCGACGAATTTCCCCATCCTGATGCTGGTAAGCTTGATATTTATTTTTCCAATCAAATAATTCCCGACCTTTTTCTAGGCATTCGGTCATTCCGCAACTTTTGATTTCTTTGTGATTAACAGGATTAGTATCGCCGAGTTTCGCCACATTTTTAAGGCGCATTTCAACGGGATCCATTCCAATACTATGGGCTGCTTCTTCTACTAGACTATCGAGCGCAAAAATGGCTTGCGGTGCACCGTAACCACGCATAGCGCCTGCATTAGGTAAATTAGAATAATAAGTTTGCGCAAGATAGCTAAAAACAACACGCGGGTAAAGATAAGAGATTTTATTAGCAGCTGCTGAGACAATCGAGTGTCCATGTGAGGCGTAAGCTCCTGTGTTGGAGTGTGACTCTAAGCGATAACCTGTGATCGTGCCGTCTTTTTTAACCCCCATTTTTCCATGAATATCGAATGAATGTCTTGTGCGAGAGCCAAGAAAATTTTCTTCACGCGTTAATTCGATTTTGATGGGTATACCACCGAGTCTCATCGTCAAAAAAGCGCACATTGGTTCCTCTAATACATCTTGTTTGTTGCCAAATCCGCCCCCCAAATAAGGTTTGATGACTCGAATATTGGACCACGGTAAACCCAAGGCTTGCCCCACAATACGTCGCACAATATGAGGAATTTGGGTACTTGAAACGATAATGACATGATTATCATGTTCCATGTAAGCATAGGATATGACAGTTTCCATATGGCAATGTTGAGCAATGGCGGTATGGTAATCCGATTCGACAATTTGATCGGCTTGATCCATTGCTTCATCAAGATTACCGCCAGCAAGAATTTCATGTTGCTTTAATAAATTGCCATTGGGATGTAAAGCGATTGCGTCGGGCGCTAAAGCCTCTTTTGCTGTTAGCATAATAGGTAAAATTTCATAGTCAACTTTAACAAGGCGCACTGCCTTATCCGCAGTCATTTTGTCTTTTGCAACGACAATTGCGACACCATCACCATGATGTCTCACGTGGTTAGTGAGTAATAAGCGATCGGCGGTATCACGTTTTGCAGGATCAAGCGAATAAGCATGACCGGCTGTCGGAAAAAGAATTTGCGGGACATCTTTATAGGTAAAGATAGCCTCAACACCAGGTAAAGCTAATGCTTCGGTTACGTCAATTGATTTGACTTTACCGTGCGCAATAGGGCTTCTTACGTATTGCGCAAAGCGCATACCGCGCATCGTGAGATCATCTGTAAATCTTGCTTTTCCCGTAACCTTAGCAATAGCGTCTTGGCGAATCGAAGGAATTCCTAGCGCCATAAAATGCTCCGAAAATGAATGTGACGACTTAGGTTGATCTCATTATACATACAACCTTTTTGAAAACTCAATTATTTGCTGGAGCATTCTTGACACAGACAGTGTAAGTTGGCAAAGCAAGTATTTTATTTTTTGAATTTTTTAAAGATGCGGGTTAGACTTATTTTGTAGTTTTAGTATCCATAGTGGCAACCAGTTCATTTTCAGTCAAATTAGCAAGTTAATTTTTCGTGATTAAATGTCGCAGTACCTGTGTTTTGTGTTCAGTCTGTATTAGCCAAATGGCTTGTAGTGGTGGATTTTTGTTAAGTAGTTTTTGGCTTAACGCGATGAGCGATGATTCTGATAAAGCTAAATCAAGAGCATTGATTACTAAAATACGAATAGCCTGCTTCGATGTATTTTTAAACATGCCGCTTGGATGTCTGATGAGTCGACAAAGAATAGTCTCGTCAATCACCATCCCTTCTTGGCATTGGGTAATCGCAACAAATGATTCCCATCGATGTATTAAGGCAGAATTTGCAGGACGAAGTAAGCTTTGGGCGCTTACAAGTGCCATAACCACATCAGTATGTGACGGTATCACAGGTTCATGAATGGCAGGTGCCTTTATTGTTAAACCTTGCGCACCATCAGCTTCTACAAGATATACATCAAATAAATCGAGCGCTTTAATGGTGTCAATTTCTTGAGGAGCAAGCCCTTTAATTTTATTCAGTGATGGCTCACAAGTGCTTGCACAATAAACAATTTGACCTGCTGTAGCGTGTTTTTTTAATATACCAAGTCTTGCTATAGCGTTATCATTTAATATCAATGTGTCACATTGAGAGGGTTTTGGTCGGTACATATGTGTGGTAGTGGTACAAAAAACGCGAAGCGCCATGGCTTTAAATTGTTGCGCCAACCAAAACATCACGCTTGTTTTGCCGCCCGCACCTACGAAAGCGATGACAGCCGGAGAAGGTAATATCGCCCCATCTGGCAATTTAATCTCTTGAGATACTAGATCCATGTATTCGTCCATACTGAAAAGTGATTGCATAATCTTAGCAGCCGGTCTTTCGTCTCGGATGGGCGACTGGAAGATGATGCTCTCTTACCGTGGTGGTACGCTACTTGATAGTGCTATTGAGAATGCCAAAACAATATGTCAGCGTGTTATTTTAGTGGGAGGCTATCGCTATGACGAACTGAAAGCGCACTATCAAAACGATGCTACTTTACGTCTATTGTATAACCCTTCCTATCAAGATGGTTTGTTAAGTTCGATTAAAATTGGTTTGGCGGAAATTAAAACGGATTATTTTTTTATTGCACATGGTGATATGCCTTGTTTATACCCGCGTTTTTATGAGTTATTAAGTCATCATATTGGTTATACCGCTGTTTTTCCTGGCACCAAAAAGATGTCCGGTCATCCTGTTTTGCTATCAAAAACGATTATTCCTGCTGTATTGGAGGCCCCATGCGGTAGTACGATGCAGGAAATTATTGTAAAAACAGGTAATTTTTATTATATCGGTCTGACTGACCCATTTATTTTGTGTGATATTGATACACCCGAATCATATAAAGCACTGTTAAACATAGCCACATCAATAAAGTAGCTAATTACCTCATTGTTTGGATGTTTTTTTGTGAGGGTTGCTACCTCACAAATGAATCGTGTAATTTATTTTCCAATGATATTTATTATGACTACCAAATTGACTATAATTCGAAAAATGAATTATAAAAAATGCTGTGGATTTATTGGGTAACAAATAATTGTTAATTGATCAATTTAATTGATCAATTTAATGCTTGTGTGTTGTTGATCATTTTTAAGCGATTTTTTATGGGTTAATGATAGAATGCCCGTTCAGTATTTTAGCGATTTTTAGTAACCTACTATATCAGGAGAATACCGTGGGTGATTTAATGCGTCCCATTTCCTTTTTGGAAACGTTAAAGCGTATTGTGGGGGAATATCAAGCAGATAAAACGATTTTCGGTATTCCGGCCAAAGAGTTTTATCGACGAAATCACAATAAGTTAGTAAAAGTTTTCACAGAAACTTGTGAAACTGCAGTGGGTCCTGCTGCGGGTCCTCATACCCAGTTGACGCAAAATATCATCACATCTTGGTTAACGGGTGGGCGTTTTATTGAGCTAAAAACTGTTCAGATTATGGACCATCTTGAAATTGAAAAACCTTGTATTGACGCAGAAGATGAAGCTTTTAATACTGAATGGTCAACTGAATTTACGCTTAAAAAGGCCTATGACGAATACCTAAAGGCCTGGTTTATTCTCTATCTATTAGAAGAAATCTTTGATCCGCGCATGGCCAATCAAGCGCGCTCTTTTATTTTTAATATGAGCGTAGGTTATGATTTAAAGGGCATCAAAGAGCCACCGATGCAAGAATTTATCAATAATATGATTGATTCTAGCGAGCATCCTAAATTTGCCCAATATCGTGAAACACTTCGCGCATTTTTGAGTGACCCAAACTTTATTGCCTTGTTTGGCTTGGAAAACCGTCAAGATTGTCTTCGTGCCTTACCTGATAAGATACCTGCAAAAATGGTTTCCAGCTTAACTTTGTCGACGATGCATGGTTGCCCACCACATGAAATTGAAGCGATTTGTCGCTATATGCTGGAAGAAAAAAAATTACATACTTTTGTGAAACTCAACCCAACGCTACTCGGATATGACCGTGTCAGAAACATTCTTGACGAATGCGGATTTGATTATATCGGACTTAATAAAGAAGGATTTTCTCATGACCTTGTTTTGCAAGATGCTTTATCCATGCTGCATCGTTTAGTGGATGTGAGCAAAAAACAGGGACTTGGTTTTGGAGTTAAGCTAACCAATACATTGGCCTCAATCAACGAGAAAGGAATATTGCCGGGTAACGAGATGTATATGTCGGGTCGGGCTTTATTTCCACTATCTATCAATGTTGCGTTAGTTTTATCTAAAGAATTTAGTGGTAAATTGCCTATTTCGTTTTCGGGCGGCGCCAATCAATTTAATATTAATGAAATTTTTGAAACAGGTATTCGTCCTATCACGATGGCAACTGATTTATTAAAGCCGGGTGGCTATTTAAGAATGACAGAATGCGCCAAACGCTTGGATGAAAGTGAACAGTGGGGCATAACGCAAATTGATGTGAGCAAACTTGAAGCGCTAGCCAAAAAATCACTGTCTATAAATTACACACAGAAATCTTGGCGAGGCCCCGAAACTATTTCTGTTGATGCGCCTTTACCTATCACCGATTGTTATGTGGCTCCGTGTGTCGTGGCTTGCCCCATCGAACAAAACATACCTGAATATCTGCGTTTGGTCGGAGAAGGTAGATATGTGGAAGCGCTTGAATTAATCTATGCAAAAAATGCATTACCAGCTATTACCGGTCATATTTGTGATCACCAATGTGAATATAACTGTACGCGTCGCGATTATGACAGTGCGCTCGATATTCGTGCGATCAAAAAAATTGCCGTTGAAAAAGGATGGGAAGCTTACAAAGCTAAATGGCATAAACCTACTTTGGTCGACAAAAAACCCGTGGCAATTTTAGGGGCAGGACCGGCTGGTTTATCAGCAGCATACTTTTTAGCTCGTGCAGGTCACCCCGTGATGATTTTTGAAAAAGAAAAAAATGCGGGCGGCGTTGTTAACAATATTATTCCGAAATTCCGTATCCCTGCTGAAATTATTCAGCATGACATTAATTTTGTCGCCGAACATGGCGCTAAATTTATTTATGATTGTGGCAATTTAACAATACAAGACCTTAAAAACAAAGGTTATCAGTATATTTGTTTGGGTATTGGGGTTGACAAGGGCACTGAAGTTAAGCTCGCTGGCGATAATACAAATATCTATAAGTCATTGAATTTTCTTCGTCAACGTAATCAAGAGGTGCAGTTAAAGTTGGGTGAGCATGTTGCTATTATCGGTGCAGGTAATACTGCGATGGATAGTGCGCGCTCTGCATTAAAAGCGCCCGGCGTTAAACAGGTCACTCTTTTTTATCGACGCACCGAAAAAGAAATGCCAGCTTATCGAGAAGAATATTTGGAGGCGCTAGAAGAGGGGATACAATTTAAGTTTTTATCCAATCCAGAACAGTTTGATCAAGATGGGAAACTAACTATTCGCGTGATGACGCTAGGCGAAAAGGATGAAAAAGGGCGCCGTCGCCCTGTGGCAACAGACAAAACTTTTACAGTAAAAGTTGATACTGTGGTAACAGCAGCTGGCGAACAAGTTGATTATTCTTTACTTCACAAAATAGGATTACCCATTGAATCAAATGGTTTTGTCAAAATTAATGACAAAACCTGTGAAACCGCATTGTCAGATGTATTTCTCATTGGTGACGTTCAATCGGGACCTTCCTCCATTGTGGCTGCAATTGGTGGCGCACGTAAAGCAGCAGATACTATCTTAGGCCGCGAAAAGCAGCCCTATCAAGATCATACTTTTGCTTCACCTACAGATGTTGAGGAAATTTATGCGCGTAAAGCACATATTCCGCTTAAGTTAGTTAATACGGATAAGGTTGAGAGCTTTGCTAGACAAGAAGCAAAACGTTGTTTGGAGTGCTCTTATATTTGTAGCAAATGTACCGATGTATGCCCAAACCGTGCAAATCTCTCATTACCCATTCCAGGTTTTCGCGATCCATTTCAAATTATCCATGTTGATGCCTATTGCAATGAATGTGGTAACTGTGGTCAGTTTTGTCCTTGGGATGATCGACCTTATAAGGATAAGATTACTATTTTCAACTTACAGCAAGATTTTGATAACAGTACCAATCCCGGCTTTTTAATTAACGGTAATGATGCAATTATCCGCTTTAATGGCAAGGTGCATACATTAAAACTTGAAGAGGGGCAGTTGAAAAATGTGCCAAGTGAATTAAATAATATATCGCGTATTATTCATTTTGTTCACAAAGAACATTCATACCTACTAGGTGCTGTGGAGGAATAATAATGATTTTGCTGAAAAATGTTACCGCAGTTGAGTTTGAGCCTGCTTTTTTAGCAGAAGGTATGGATATTGTTATTGATGAATCAGAAATTATTGCTATCGGTCAAAATTTATCCAGTCAATATCCTCAAGCACTTGTAAAGGATTTACAGGATAAGTTGGTTATGCCGGGCATTGTTTGTTCACATAATCATTTTTATTCTGGTTTAGCGCGCGGTATTATGGCTAATATTCAACATTGTCCAGATTTTGTGTCAACGCTTAAAAATCTGTGGTGGCGTTTGGATCGAGCGCTTGATGAGGAAATGTTGTATTACAGTGGTTTAATTTGTGCGATTGAAGCAATTAAAAGTGGTTGCACAGCGGTTATTGATCACCACGCTTCTCCGCATTTTATCAAAGGCTCGCTCAACACTTTACGGCAAGGCTTCTTAAAAGCAGGGTTACGCGGTATGACTTGCTACGAAACAACGGATCGCAATGATGGTCTTAAAGAGCTCGAAGCCGGTGTTGAAGAAAATATTTTGTTTGCCAAAGCAATTGATGCGGATCGCAAAAAACAATTGCCTTATCTTGTTGAATCTCATATTGGTGCACATGCACCATTTACAGTTTCGGATGCAGGACTTCGCTTACTAAAAAATGCAGTTGACGAAACAAATCGAGGTCTTCACATCCATGTTGCTGAGGATCATTATGATGTATCACACTCTCATCACCATTACGCCAAAGATGTCGTTGTTAGACTGCATGATGCAGGGTTGATTAATGATAAAACTTTATTGGGTCATGGTTTATTCTTATCGGATGCTGATATTGCTATCATCAATAAACAAGATGGGTTTTTAGTTCATAATGCTCGATCAAATATGAATAACCATGTTGGTTATAATCAACGTCTAACTCAATTTAAAAATGTTTCTTTGGGTACCGATGGTATTGGTGCTGATATGTTTGAAGAGCTTAAATTTGCCTACTTTAAACACCGCGATGCAGGTGGATCATTATGGCCTGATAGCTTTCTACGGTTTTTAGGCAATGGCAATCAGCTATTACAGCGTAATTTTGGCGCAAGATTTGGACAGCTTAAAAAAGGCTATAAGGCTGACCTGACGATTTGTGATTACATCGCCCCCACACCTTTAGAGGCTGCTAATTTACCAGGTCATTTTGCGTTTGGCATAAATGCTAGTCATGTGCATTCTGTTGTTATTGAGGGACGGTTTGTTTACGAAAACCGTACATTTGATTGGGATATCTTGCCTATTTATGCTGAAGCGAGGAAATTGGCCAAAAAGATGTGGCAGGCGATGGATTGCTTACCACAGTAGCGATGAACTCTAAAAAAAACTAATAACTAATGATAAGGGTATTAAAATGATCGCACAATTTTTTAAACCCGATACGATTGCTGATGCGCTAGCACTTAAAGCTGAATATAGCAACAAAGCAACCTATATGGGTGGCGGATCTAAATTAAATTGCGCCATGTTTAAGCATGACAAAACCATCGCTATATCATTAGTGCATTTAGGATTAGATCGTATTGTGCGACAGGGCAATCGATTAGAAATAGGAGCAACCGTTTCTTTGCAGTTACTGATTGATCACGCAGATGTGCCTTGCTCACTTAAAGAGGGAGCCAAATTGATCTATTCTCGACATTTGCGTAACCAAGCAACCATTGGCGGGGAAATTGCTGCGATTCAAAATGCGTCTGTTATATTGCCAATATTATTGGTTTTAGGGGCCGATCTTTTGTTGGACAATGACGAACAAATTTCGCTTGAAAAATATTTGTCGGCTAAGCGGGGTGCATTAATTCAAAAAGTTATTGTGCCTGATGCAACAATTATTGCATCAACGCGTAAAGTATCTCATACCGTTGATGGTTTGATTACATTAACGGCTGCTGTTGCTTTAGAGAATGCTAAAAAAATACGTATTGCATTGGATGGTGTCACTCATTACGCTCAACGCTTAACAAGCGTAGAGGCGCTTGGTGTAGAAGGTGAAGCACTTGAACAAGCTGTATCAAATGCTATTAAACCTAAGGGCGATATATTGCGAGGTAGTGGCGAATATAAATCTTATATTGCCGGTGTCATCGTTGCCGATCTTTTAGTGAATTGCCAGCAGCGGGGGAAAAACTAATGGAATTAAAATTTAATCTTAATGGCGCTTTCCAGCGCATTCACTGTCAGCCTGGTCAAAATGTACAACAGTTGCTTTTTCACGATTTAGGTCTTCATTCGGTGCGTGATAGCGATAATGGATTTGGATTCGCTGGATCGGATGCGATTTTGTTAAATGGCAAAATTGTCAATGCCTCTTTATTGATTGCAGCGCAGTTGGAGGCAGCCGATATTAAAACAGCAGAAAGTTTAAGCAAGATCAACCAACCCAATTCTATTCAACAAGCAATGATTGAGGTTGGTGCAGTGCAATCTGGTTACAACGAACCTGCTGTGGCATTGATTTTGACTGATTTGTTGGCACGTATTTCTAACCCCAGTCGCGATGATATTGATGATGCGATGAGTGGTATATTTGTGCGCGATAATGGTTACCAACAATATTATGAAGCAGTTGCTTTGGTTGTTGAGCGCCAGCAAAATTCAAGACAACAAAAAGCAGTGATACCGAAATTTGGTGGCAACTTGCAATATGTCGGCAAACCCTTACCTAAAATAGATTCTATTAAAATGGTACAGGCACAGCCTTGCTATGTTGAAGATCGCATTGCTTCGCAAGCTTGTATTTTGAAGATTTTACGTAGCCCGCATGCGCATGCTTATATTAAGCATATTGATGTTAGTCGTGCGGAGATCTTGCCGGGGGTTTTGCATGTGATTACTTATCGTAATTGTCCGCAAATTCCCTATACGCCAGGAGGTCAAACCGCTCCCGAACCTTCTCCTTTGGATCGATTAATGTTTGGTCAAAAATTGCGCCATGTTGGAGATCGTGTTGCAGGAGTTGTGGCAATTAATGAAGAAGTTGCTCTTAAAGCACTGTCTCTTATTGAAGTGGAGTACGAGATACTAAAACCCGTTATAACGATTGAGGATGCTGAAGCGAAAAATGCCCCTATCGTGCATGATGAGCTAATTGAATATGTGGTTGGTGCCCCCAATAATCTGGCCGAACAAAATCGCACAGCAAACCCTCGTTCGGGTAAGATGATTTTTAATTTTCCCTTTGGAAGTGACCCACGTAAAAATATTGCAGCCAGTTTTCATGGCCATGTGGGTGATTTAGAGCGTGGTTTTAAAGAAGCGGATGTTGTTATTGAGCGTACTTATCGCTCAACACAAGCACAACAAACGCCCGTTGAAAATCATATTGCATATAGCTATATGGATGGTGACCGTGTCATTGTCCATGCTTCAACTCAAGTTCCTTTTCATGTGCGTCGTGTCATTGCAAAGCAATTACAAATTCCACAAACTAGAGTTCATGTTGTTAAAGAGCGTGTTGGAGGAGGTTTTGGATCAAAACAAGATATTTTTGTTGAAGAAGTATGTGCGTGGGCAACATTTGTAACGGGTAAACCCGTTTATTTTCGTCATACACGAGAAGAAGAGTTTATTTGTACATCAAGTCGTCATACAACACGAGTAACCGTTAAATTGGGCGCCAAAAAAGATGGCACTTTAACCGCTATTTTTATGGATTTTGTAGCCAATACAGGGCCTTATGGTAACCATTCATTAACAGTGCCGAGCAATGGACCCGCTTTAGCATTGCCGCTTTATCCTTGCGATAACGCGGGTTTTAGAGTAACGACCTACTATAGTAATATTTGTCCAAATGGTGCTTATCAAGGATACGGTGCCCCGCAGGGTAATTTTGCTTTAACGATGGCAATGGCTGAATTGGCTGAAGAGCTAGACATTGACCAAATGGAAATTATCGAAAAAAACCGTGTGGTTGAAGGCGAAGAATTGGCCATTTTGGGCAAAGTTGGAGAAGGAAAGGTTGTTCCACAATTTGTGCCAAGAGCTGCCAGCTGTGCTTTAGAGGAAATTTTAAAGCAAGGTCGCCAACTGATAAACTGGGGTTTACCCAAAACAACTACATTAGGTACTGATTGGAAAGTTGGGCAAGGTTTGGCATTAATTCAGCAAAAATCAGGTATTCCCGATATTGACCAAGCTAACTGTCATGTTCGACTAATTTCAGACGGAACTTTTATTGTGCATTCGGGTGGTGCAGATATTGGTACCGGGTTAGACTTGGTGGTCTCTAAATTGGTTGCGGAAACACTATTATGTCCTATTGAACATATATTAGTATTGTCCGGTGACACTGATCATACACCTTTCGATAAAGGAGCTTACGCTTCATCGGGTACCGTGTTTTCAGGCAATGCTGCAAAACTGGCCGCTGAAGCGACATTGAAACAAATGTTAGCAGCAGCTTCTAAATTGCTGAATGAACCTGTTGCTGATCTGACATTCGTATATCCAGGATTAATAAAAGGTAAAAAGGATTCAGTTACTTACCAAAAAATTGCACAAAGCTCCGAATCAGGAACCGGTTTTGGTCAAATAGAGGGCTTGGGTTCTTACATTACACCTGAATCTTGTTTCCCATACGGAGCTAATTTTGCTGAAGTGGCTGTAAACATTCGCACAGGCGAAATCCGATTAGAGAAATTCTACGCTTTCTTGGATTGCGGTACGCCCATCAATCCAGAATTAGCTTTAGGTCAGGTTTATGGTGCCAGTATGCGTGCAATCGGCCACAGTATGTATGAAGCAATTCTTTATGATGCAAATTGTGTTCCTGTGACACGCGACTTAAAATCTTACGGTGCGCCAAAAATTGGCGATATTCCTCGTGATTTTAGAGCTTTATTGATCCCAAGCAATGATAAAGTTGGACCTTATGGCTCAAAATCCATCTCTGAAATTGGTATGAATGGTGCTTCACCTTCTATTGCTGCGGCTATTCATGATGCGTGTGGTGTATGGTTGCGAGAATGGCATTTTAAACCCGAATATATCTTGCGTGAGTTGGGTAAGTTTTAAGCGGTGCTGAAGCCTTTATCAGGTTAGGATAACTAAAATGCATGATCATGCTGTTTTAAAAGCAGTGCGTGGCCCATTACTTGATATTACAAAGCCCGTTGAGGAATCAAATCAAATTGCATCCCATGTTCGCTATATAGAAGATGGGATGCTACTAATCCAAAACGGAAAAATTCAATGGTCAGGTTCATGGGATGCTGGCCAACCTTTATTACCCAAAGATTGCTTGATAACACACTATCCTGATAAATTTATTGTGCCTGGTTTTGTAGATACGCATATTCATTATCCACAAATGGAAATGATTGGCGCATATGGTGAACAGCTTTTAGAATGGCTTAACCGCTATACATTTCCAGCAGAAATGCAGTATGGCAATAAAACATATGCTAAAGAAATGGCAACCATCTTTGTGCGTGAATTGTTGCGCCATGGAACAACTACAGCGTTGGTATTTTGTACTGTACATCCTGAATCAGTTGATGCTATTTTTGAGGCGGCTGATGCAATTAATATGCGTATGATTGCTGGTAAAGTTTTGATGGATCGCAATGCGCCAGAAAATTTATTAGATACACCCGAAAGCGGTTATCAAGATAGCGAGCAACTCATTAAAAAATGGCACAAGCACAATCGCTTGCTTTATGCAGTCACGCCTCGATTTGCACCGACTTCAACAAATAAGCAGCTTGCAATGGCGGGGCAGCTTAAAAAAAATTATCCCGATATTTATGTTCACACGCATTTAGGTGAAAATTTAAATGAAGTGGCTTGGGTTAAATCGCTTTATCCACAACATGATCATTATATTGATATTTACCATCACCATGGTTTGACAGGCCCTCAAAGTATATTTGCGCATTGCGTTCACTTGACAGACCAAGAATGGGATTGCCTTGCAAAAACTGATTCAGCCATTGCTTTTTGTCCCACTTCTAATTTTTATTTAGGAAGCGGTCTTTTTCGTCTTAAAGAAGCTTGGGCAAGACATATCAAAGTAGGTTTAGGCACTGATATTGGTGCTGGAACGAGTTTTTGCCAACTACAAACACTCAATGAAGCGTACAAAATGATGCAATTGCAGCAATATTCCTTTTCTGCTTTTGAGGCATTTTATTTTGTCACTATAGGGGGGGCTAAAGCATTATCTCTTGACCATTTGATTGGTAATTTTGATGTCGGAAAAGAAGCTGATTTTATCGTGATTGATCCTGTCGCAACACCTTTACAAAAGTTGCGCTATGATCGGTCTTCTACCCTAGAAGAAAAGCTATTTTTATTAACAATACTTGGTGACGATCGCTCAATCTATCAAACTTATATAGATGGTTGTATAGTATTTTCACGGTGTTAGTTTTTGCAATCTTTTAATAAGAGGTGAATATGGCAGATTCTAAACAAACTAACTGTTCAGAGATGAATTGTCCAGCTTGGTTGACATTAAATAAGTTTTTTCTTATTTCGGAACGAGGTAGCTCTATTAAACAGGAGCTAATTGCTGGATTAACCACATTTTTGGCGATGGTTTACTCAATTTTTGTGGTACCGGGTATGCTCAAGATAGCGGGTTTTCCTGCCGAAGGAGTTTTTGTTGCGGTTTGCTTGTTATCGGCATTTGGTTCTTTATTGATGGGTTTATGGGCAAAGCTACCCATGGCAATTGGTTGTGCAATTTCATTAACAGCTTTTACCGCCTTTAGTTTTGTGTTGGGTCAACATGTGTCAGTTCCAATCGCGTTAGGCGCAGTTTTTTTAATGGGTATTGTTTTTACTCTAATTACTGTTACCGGAATACGATCTTGGATTCTTAAAAATCTGCCTTTAGGTATTGCGCATGGAACTGGCATTGGTATTGGTTTATTTTTACTACTGATTGCCGCAAATAGTGTTAAATTTGTTATTAAAAACCCAGCACCCGCAGGATTGCCCGTTCAATTAGGCGATTTTACTTCTCTTCCTGTCATTATGTCTTTAGTGGGTCTTGCAGCAATCTTTGGACTTGCAAAGCGAGGGTTTTCAGGTAGCATTTTATTAGTCGTTGCAGTTATTTCGGCAATTGGTTTAATTATTGACCCTAACGTTACCTATACTGGGTTTATATCGCTTCCTTCTTTTTCGCCCGAATCATCACTGATCGGTCACCTTGATATTTATGGCGCTCTTAATATCGCTATATTACCTGTTGTGCTGGCTTTAGTTATGACCGCGATTTTTGATGCAACCGGTACGATCCGTGCTGTTGCAGGTCAGGCTGATTTAATTGATAAAGATGGTCAAATTATCAATGGTGGCAAAGCGTTAACATCAGACTCAGTTAGTAGTATTTTAGCGGGTCTTATTGGCGCATCTCCTGCTGCCGTTTATATTGAATCAGCCGCAGGAACCGCAGCAGGTGGAAAAACAGGTTTAACTGCTGTTGTTGTGGGAGTGCTTTTCCTACTTATGCTATTTTTTTCGCCTCTTGCCAGTTTAGTGCCGCCATATGCTACAGCACCAGCGTTAATGTATGTTGGGCTCTTGATGCTAAGCAATGTGAGTAAGCTTGATATGAAAGATTTTGTTGATGCTTTATCTGGCTTAGTGTGCGCAGTATTTATTGTATTAACCTGCAATATTGTTACAGGGATTATGTTGGGTTTTGCATCTCTTGTTATCGGTCGTATCGTGTCTGGAGAATTTCAAAAACTCAATATCGGCACAATTATTATTGCAGCTGTTTTAGTTGTGTTTTATGCGAGTGGCTGGGCTATTTAATTAGTACACTCAATTTAAAGCAACACAAGGTAAACGTGCCATGCCCTTAAAAAGGCATGGCGTGTTTTTATATGATTCATTAAGGGTTAGTTGTGGCAAAGAAAAGCCAGGTTATTTTTAGCAGACGCTGGAAGCTTGGTTGGTTACTTTTTTTGTGGCCCTTCTTTCTTGCTAAAGCTGACGGGCTTCAAATTGCAGTAGCTGCTAATGTACAAGATCCTTTTAAAGAAATTGCAAATGTTTTTCAAGCTAAAACCGGTATCTCAATCGAATATGTTATTGGTTCAACAGGAAAATTTGTCACACAGATTATGCATGGTGCTCCCTTTGATATTTTGCTATCGGCCGATATGACCTATCCAACGAAACTTTATCAAATGCATTTAACCGTATCTAAACCAAAACCTTATGTAGATGGTCAATTAATATTGTGGACAACATATCATTTTGATTTAAAAAAATGGTCTAATTTATTGCAATCCTCTCAAATCAAACGAATTGCAATCGCCCATCCAAATTTTGCTCCCTTAGGCAAAGAAGCGCTAAGCGTACTCAAAAAAAGTCATTTGTTAGAAAAGATAAATCATAAATTAGTATATGGTGACAGCATTGCGCAAACTAATCAATATATTGCAACTGGTCATGCTGATGTAGGTTTTACAGCTCAATCTATTGTATTTAATCCACAATTTTCTAAAATTGGAAAATGGATTATGATCCCGCAAAGCTTTTATCGACCTATAAAACAAGGTGTTGTGATTTTAAAGTCCACTCATCATTTAGATTTTGCGCGCCGATTTATTGAATTTTTATATAGTCCAATGGCCCAAGCAATTTTTAAACGCTACGGCTATCGGACTTATGCCAAGTAAAATATGTTTGGGTGTTTTTAGAAAAAAATCTACTTATTTAATAGGGCAGTTAATATGGATTTTGCATCAATGAATTGGCAACCATTCTATCTAACGGCTAAATTAGCTTTTTTTACTACATTATGTTTGCTACCTATTGGTATTGTGCTGACTAAATGGATGATTCGTTCGCGCATAAAACTTTTGCTCGAAACACTAATTAGTCTGCCATTAGTGTTACCACCTTCAGTGTTGGGTTTTTATTTATTGTTAGCAATGAGCCCACATTTTTCATTGGGTAGATGGTTACTTGAGCAATGGAATTTGCAGCTATTATTTACTTTTGAGGGCCTCGTTATCGGATCAATTTTATATAGCTTACCCTTTATGGTGCAACCAATTCGAATCGCTTATACAGCTATTCCGAAAAATTTATTAGAGGCTTCCAAAACTTTTGGCAAATCAACGTTGACAACTTTTTTGCGTATTGAAATACCTCTGATTCGCTCAGGATTACTCGTAGGGTCTATCATGGCTTTTGCGCATACGGTTGGAGAGTTTGGTTTGGTGCTTATGATTGGAGGGGCGTTGCCAGGTGTTACGAATGTGATATCAATTGCCATTTATCATGAAGTCGAAATGAATAATTATGCGCAAGCTAATTTATATGCTTTTATTTTAGTAACTTTTTGTTTCACACTTTTGTTTATTTTAAATTACTGTAATCGCCGCTATCAATTCTTCAATTCATGATTTATTTTAATTTTTCATTCAATTATCGCGACTTCTCGTTTCAGATGAGAGGTGATATCAAAATAGGTGAACTTGTTGGATTATCGGGTCCATCAGGAGCAGGAAAATCAACTTTATTGCGTTTATTGGCTGGTTTAGAAAAAGCAAAGCAGGGGCAATTAATTGTTGGAGATACAGTATGGTTTGATTCACAAAAAAAAATTTTTTTACCCCCTCAAATGCGTCAAATTGGGATTGTTTTTCAAGACTATGCACTGTTTCCTCATATGACGGTTAAAGAGCAGATTGTTTACGCTGCTGATCAGCAAGACTCAAAATGGATTGACAAGTTAATCGCACTAACAGGTTTAGATAAACTCATTCATCGTTATCCTTACGAGCTGTCAGGTGGTCAAAAGCAACGAACTGCATTGGCACGTGCATTGGCAAAAAAACCTAAATTATTATTGCTGGATGAACCATTAAGTGCAGTTGATCACGATACGAGAATGCAACTTCAGGTTTTGTTGCGGGATATCCATAAAGAATACCTTACTTACACTCTCTTAGTTTCGCATAACATTGCTGAATTATTATTTTTAAGCCACCGTATTTTTAAGTGTGAAAAAGGGGAAATTATTGCATCCGGGATTCCTTCTCAAGTACTTTTATCGAATATAACGCAACACCTGTTAGCGCAAATTTTAGAGAAACGCTATATCAATCATGATTGGATACTTACCTTATTAATTGGTCAGGCAATATTTAATATCAAAGCAAGTCAAGAAGAAGCTGCAGGTCTTACCGAAGGAGAAACAATAAAGCTTTCCCCAAAAACTTTAAGTGCTCTGATTGCTTAAAAAAACCAATTTTGTAACAGTTAAAGTGACCTAAAACTGAAAAACAAAATTATTTTTTATGTAATCCACGGCAATCGTACTGTGACTTGGGTAACAATTTGCTAAAATATTTTTTGCGATAGGGTTTTCTATTTCATTTTGAATTGCGCGTTTAAGTGGTCGTGCACCATAAACATGATCAAACCCTATTTTTGCCAAAGCCTGTATTGCGTTTTTTGTAACGGTTAACGTTAAATCAAGTTTCGACAACCTTTCTTTTAAAGATTTCAATTGAATCCCGGTAATGGTGCATAGTTGTTCTTCGTTAAGCATATGAAATACAACGATTTCATCAATACGATTAATAAATTCAGGTCTAAAATTTGCCTTTACTTCATTTAATACTGCCGATTTAATTGCCAAATAATCATCGGTCATATTAGCAATATGATGACTACCAATATTGGAGGTCATCACAATGACTGTATTTTTAAAATTAATCGTTCGACCATGACTATCGGTGAGTCTTCCGTCATCCAAGACTTGTAGTAGTAAGTTAAAAATATCAGGATGAGCTTTTTCAATCTCATCGAATAAAATGACACTGTAGGGTTGTCGGCGAATTTTTTCGGTTAGATACCCCCCTTCTTCGTATCCAATATAACCTGGTGGCGCACCAATTAATTTAGCGATAGCATGTTTTTCTAAAAATTCTGACATATCAAGTCGAATAAGATGACTTTCTGAGTCAAACAAAAAAGTGGCCAATGCTTTACATAGCTCCGTTTTGCCAATTCCAGTTGGTCCTAAAAATAAAAATGATCCATAGGGCTTATTAGGATCTGATAAACCAGCTCTTGAGCGACATATCGCATTTACCACCGCATTAACTGCTTCCTCTTGACCCACAATACGTTCATGCAAAATCGAAGCCATCTGTTGTATTTTCTCTTTTTCGCCTTGCAGCATTTTTGATAAAGGAATACCGCTGATATTTGAAACTACTTTTGCAATTTCCTCTGCGCCAACTTCAGTGCGTAGTAGTTTATGTGATTTTGAGTGACTAAAGTCTTGAGTAGATTTCAAGCGTTCTTCTAGTTCAGGCAGTTTGCCGTATTGAATTTCTGCGAGCGCCTGCCAGTCACCCTTACGTTTAAGGGATTCCATTTGAAAATAAAGTTGATCAATTTTTTCTTTAACCCGTTGACTGCCTGCAATATCTTCTTTTTCGGATTGCCATATTTTTTCAAGTTTTTGGAATTCTTCTTCACTTTTTTTGATATCACTTTCGATTGCGGCTAATCGTTGTTTAGAAAGTTCATCAGTTTCTTTTTTAAGCATTTCTCGTTCAATTTTGAGTTGGATTAATCGCCTATCTAATTTATCCATAACTTCAGGTTTTGAATCGAGTTCCATTCTAATGCAACTTGCTGCTTCATCAATAAGATCAATTGCTTTGTCCGGTAAAAATCGATCATTGATATAGCGATTACTTAATTCAGCAGCTGCCACAATAGCAGGGTCAGTAATTTGAACGCCGTGATGAATTTCGTACCGCCCATGTAAACCACGTAAGATCGCAATGGTATCTTCAACACTGGGTTCATTAATGAAGATTTTCTGAAATCGTCGCTCTAAAGCGGCATCTTTTTCAATGTATTGGCGATATTCATCAAGAGTTGTGGCGCCGATACAGTGTAATTCTCCTCTTGAAAGAGTGGGTTTTAGCATATTGCCTGCATCCATAGAACCTTCCGCTTTACCGGCACCGACTAGCATATGAATTTCATCAATAAATATTAGTATATTCCCTTTCTCTTCTGATAATTCTTTAAGCACGGCTTTTAGGCGCTCTTCAAATTCTCCGCGATATTTAGCACCCGCAATCAGCGCCGCAAGATCTAATGCGAGCAATCGTTTATTCTGAAGTGATTCAGGAACTTCTCCTTGAACAATACGTTGCGCCAACCCTTCCACAATGGCTGTTTTACCTACACCTGGCTCGCCAATCAATATCGGATTATTTTTGGTTCTTCGTTGCAAAACTTGAATTGCTCGACGAATTTCATCATCTCTACCGATAACCGGATCTAATTTTCCTTGTTTGGCACGCTCTGTTAAATCAAGCGTATATTTATTTAACGCGCCACGCTGCTGTTCGGCATTTTGGTCGTTAACAGGTTGACCTTGTCGCATTTTATTAATTACCTTTTCAATAACTTGTTTTTGACCGCCGAATTGTTTGATCAGTGTAGATATAGGCAGCGCACTATCAAGAAGTGCGAGTAAAAAAAGTTCGCTTGCAATGTAGCGATCTTTGCGATCCGCTGCGATTTTTTCTGTTAGATTTAATAAATTATTAAGATCACGACTGATTCTGATGTCGCCATCTATTTTGTCAACAGTTGGAAAATTTTCTATAGATTTTTTAAGAGTTTTTTTTAATCCAATAATATCAATCGCCGACTCTTTTAGTAGCGATACAATACTGGTATCACTTTCAGACAACATGGTTAGCAAAATATGCTCAGGCTCAATCGTGGTATTGTTTTGTGTCAACGCTAAATTTTGTGCTTCAGAAAGCGCTTGTTGGAATTTATGTGTTAGCCGATCAAATCGCATAACTTATTTTCTCAATGTCCATATTGTCTAGTATGAACTTGGGTGCAGTATGGTGTTTTTCAAGTACTATCTGAAGAAAGTACTGTGTTAGGTTTTCGGATAAAACTATTTATTGTTGTGTTTTTGATCTGCGTAGGTGACGACTGTTTTGTCGCGCAGTGCTTTAATATAGGTTGCAATTTGAGAAAAACTTAATGTTTCTTCAAGTTGAGTAGCAAACTGCTCAATCTCAGCTTGACCAAATGTTGCGGATTGATTTTTTGTCGCATTAATTCTTACCAACCAATAATCGCCTTGATTTGATTCAAAACCCACATAAGCGGGTAATTTTTTAACAGGGGTTGCAAAAATTCGACGAATACCTTGTATCGGAAACTCTTGTTGAGTAGCTAAAGATATTGTTAATGGTTCCTGCCACTTCAATGATAAAGATTGCTTAGCCTGCAAAGCTTTTAAAGCAACTAATGCCTTTGCCTTTGCGAATTGTTTGCTTTTTTGTTGAATTAAAATTTTTGTAATAGCAGGTTTTGCTTCAACCAATGTTAATTGATGTGTCGCTCGTTTTTCTTTAATTGTAAGCACCAGCAAACTGCCATCATTTAAATAAACTACATCACTGATTTTTTGATGTTGATAAGTGTTTGAGTTAAAAATTTGCACCAAAGCTTGCGGTTGACTTAGCTGAGGATGCGCTATATTTTGGCGTGTTATCCAATCAGTATGTTGAATAGGGTGGTTTACGGCTTTTGCAATTTCTATTAAAGATCGATGCTCATAAATCATTTTTGCCAACAAATGACTGCGTTGCTTTTTGATTTCTTTTGCTTGCCTTTCTTGAAGTTGTGACTGAATAAGCGATTTAACCGTTTCAAAGCCCTCTATATTAATAGCATCAAGTCGGATAATATGGTAACCATATTGAGTCGTAACAACTTCGCTTAATTCACCTTTTCTAAGTCCAAAAGCAATATCTTCAAAAGGCTTTACTGTCATGCCACGTGTAATTTCACCGATACTGCCACCTTGTTGCGCAGAACCTGGGTCTTGTGAATATTTTTTGGCTAATTTAGAAAAATCAGCTGGTTTAGTGCGTAATTTCTTAAGAAGTATTTGGGTTTGATTTTTTGCTTGGGTTCTTTGTTCTTCAGTGCTATTGGGTGCGACTTGAATCAAAATATGCGATATTTGACGCTTCTCAAATTCAGATTGATGTGTGTCATAGTAGTGTTTTAGCTTGTTCGGTGAAATAGGGTGATTTGTACTAATGGGTATAACAACAAAATCTACTTTAGCCGTTTCGGGTTGCTTAAATTGTGCAAGGTGTTGTTGATAATAAGTTTTTACTTCAGCCGATGTTAGTTGAACGGATGCGGCAAAAGATTGAGGGATAAATTTAGTGACTTGAACAATACGTTGTTGAGTAAAAAGTTTTGCTAACCAATTCACTTGTTGGTGTGAAATTAGTTGGCCTGACAAAAAAGGCATTAATTGTGTTTGAACTACAAACTGCTTACGAACTGCTTGTTCAAATTCTTTAGCGGTTTCATGGCGACTTTCTAATAAATAACGATAACGCAGTTCGCTAAATTTTCCTCCTTCTTGAAGCTGAGGAATCAAAAAAATAATACGTGCAATTTGCTCGTCACTTAATACAACAGTTTGATTTTCTGCTTCAATTGCTAACAAATTCTGACCAATTAGTTCATCTAAAATTTGTTGTTTAATAGCGGGGGTTATCTGAATTTTACCTGATGATGTAAGGCGATCTGCTGCTTTTGTAAAATCATTGGTTGTTACAGTCAAATGCCCAACTTTAACTAAATAATCATCACTATCATTGGACCATTGATAGCTACCAATTCCAAATCCGACAAAAGTCAACGCAATAAAACTTAATATGACGCTAACAATGAAACGATGTTTTTGAGCAAAAAGAAACATAAGTGATAATGATCATTAATAATGTTAATTAATAAAAATGCAAAACTGCATCTAGTTTACCGCTTTATCAAGTGCTATACCAGAATAGACAATAAAAAAGGTGAATTTAATAATCCACCCTTTTTATCTTAAACACCACATAATAAAATTTATTTAGATATTTAAGGTTTTATAGTGCATCTTTTAGTGCTTTTCCAGCACGGAATTTAGGAGAACGTGAAGCTGGGATCTTGATGACGGCCCCGGTTTTCGGGTTACGTCCGTTGCGTGCAGCGCGATTGCCCACATAAAATGTACCAAATCCAATTAAGGTAACGGTATCACCTTTACCTAAAGCTTTTCCGATTGCACCAAATGCACCATTCAGAGCAAGGGCGGCTACTGATTTAGAGAGCTTAGCGGATTTTGCAATGGCGTCAATTAATTCAGATTTATTCATGTTAAATCCTAATAAGGTAATTGTTGACCAACTTAAAATAAGATACTGCTTTATTAATTTTCTGCCGAATAACCCGTTTCAGCAGTAGAGTACTTTATAGCAAGGAAAAAAACATACTGTCAAGCGATAAAGCACTAAAAAACCTATTGCGAGCCATTTTTATTAAAAAAACTTATCTAGTGGGCTAATTGAGCTGTTGGTATAGTATTTTCGAGATTTGGATTCGGTTGAGTTAATACGATGGTATCTTGTTGTTCTGTGAGAGGTTCTGGTTGTTTTTCTAGCGAAAGCGATAAAACCTCATCAATCCATTTAACAGGTTTGATCACCAACTGATTTTGAATATCTTGTGGAATATCTGCTAAATCTTTGACATTGTCTTGTGGTATCAAAACCTGTTTAATCCCCCCTCGCAGTGCTGCGAGCAGTTTTTGCTTTAATCCGCCAATTGGCAATACTTCACCACGCAAAGTAATTTCTCCTGTCATTGCGATATCCGCTCGCACGGGTATTAAGGTTAATGCGGAAACCATTGCAACAGTCATCGCAATGCCTGCGCTTGGCCCATCTTTAGGTGTGGCGCCTTCTGGGACATGAACATGCATATCTGTTTTTTCATAAAAATCTGCTCGAATGCCAAGCTGTTTTGCTTTGCTACGTACCACACTTAATGCGGCTGTAATCGATTCTTGCATGACTTCACCGAGTTGACCGGTGCGCACAATTTGGCCCTTACCAGGCAAGGCGGCTGATTCAATTGTCAAAAGCTCTCCGCCCATTTTAGTCCAAGCAAGACCGGTAACCAAACCAACGCGATTGTCAGTTTCGGCAACCCCAAAATCAAATCGACGAACTCCTAAATATTTATCAAGATTTTTTGATGTTACACTTTTGTATAGTTGCGTTTGTTTTGTAAATTGTTGTCGAGTAACTGTTTTGCGACAAATTTTCGCAATTTCCCGATCTAGATTACGCACCCCAGCTTCTCTTGTGTAATAGCGGATAACGTCACGAATAGCATTTTTTTGAATGGTTAATTCGTCTTTTTTAACGCCATTTGCTGCTATTTGCTTGGGTAACAAATACTTAATAGCGATATTAATTTTTTCTTCTTCTGTGTAACCTTCTAGGTGAATAATTTCCATTCTATCCAATAAAGCATCAGGGATATTGAATGAATTAGCAGTTGCAACAAACATTACATCAGAAAGGTCATATTCCACTTCAACATAATGATCAATAAAAGTATGGTTTTGCTCAGGATCAAGTGCCTCCAAAAGCGCTGAAGCTGGATCACCCCTGAAGCCATCCATACTCATCTTATCAATTTCGTCAAACAAAAATAGAGGGTTTTTTACGCCAGTTTTTGTGATATTTTGTAGTAATTTACCTGGCATAGAGCCAATATAAGTTCGACGATGACCTCGTATTTCGGCTTCATCTCTTACGCCACCTAATGCCATGCGCGTAAATTTACGATTGGTTGCTCTTGCAATAGATTGCCCTAAAGAAGTTTTACCAACACCTGGAGGGCCTACTAAACATAAAATAGGTGCCTTAAGATGATTAGTGCGCTTCTGTACCGCTAAATACTCCAAAATACGCTCTTTAACCTTTTCTAGTCCATAATGATCATCTTTAAGAATTTTTTCAGCACTACGAATACTTTGATTAATCTTTGTTTTCTTTTTCCAAGGCAACTCAAGCAGTGTGTCAATATAATTACGCACAACAGAAGCTTCAGCAGACATAGGTGACATAGCGCGCAATTTTTTTAATTCCGATAGTGTTTTTGTTCTGGCTTCTTTTGACATACCCGATGATTTAATGCGGCTTTCGATTTGCTCAAAATCGTTTAATTCGTCGCCTTCACCAAGCTCTTTTTGAATTGCTTTAACCTGCTCATTTAAATAATACTCGCGCTGACTTGTTTCCATCTGCTTCTTGATGCGACCGCGTATACGCTTTTCTGTTTGTAAAATATCAATTTCATTTTCCATATGATGAAACAGATATTCGAAACGTTCTTTAATACTAACAGTTTCTAGCACTACCTGTTTTTGCTCAATTTTCATCGGAACCTGTGCAGCAACGGCATCAACAACCGAACTTGCAGACTCAATATCTTCTAAGGAACTCACTACTTCCTGAGGGATTTTTTTATTTAATCTGACAAATTGTTCGAATTGAGAGAGTAACGCTCTTCTCATCGGCTCAACTTCTTGGAGTTCTTTGTCAGTGTTGGTTAGGATCGTTACAGTGGCTTGTAAATATTCTCCATCTTCTTTTAAAAGTTCAATTTTTGTTCGACGCTGACCTTCAATTAATGCTTTTGCGGTACCATCAGGTAACTTAAAAAGCTGTAAGACAGTTGCGATAGTACCAACCGAATAAAGATCTTTGCCGGTTGGCTCTTCTTGCGAAGAAGAGCGCTGCGTGATAAGCAGAATCTTTTTATCCATACTCATAGCCGCTTCTAATGCCTTGATAGAGCGAGTACGACCAATAAGTAGTGGGATGACCATAAACGGAAATACCACGACATTACGCAGTGGCAATAAAGGAAACATTTTTTCGTTATCAAAAGATTCAACGATAGTTTTGTCGGGTATCAAAAGGTTCATTGGTTTTTTAGTAAAAATAGCCTGCAATTTTTTATAGAAAGTTTTGACATAGCTTAATAAATATTTTAGTTGTCGTGTCATATGCGCGATGATAAGAGCTATGCGGACTTTATTGACAATTGTTCGCTTTGATCGCCGTGGTGGTAAGTAATTAACGGCTCTTCATTCAACGTAATGACTGCTTCGCTTACGATAACGCTGTCAACATTCTTTAGATGGGGGAGATCATACATAATATCAAGCAATATTTCTTCAATAATTGAACGCAAACCCCGCGCACCTGTTTTTTTAGCTAATGCTTTTTTAGCAATCGCTCGCAATGCAGCAGGTCTAAATTCTAATTGAGCGTTTTCCATCCCAAAGAGCTTTTGATACTGTTTAATCAATGCATTTTTAGGTTGAGTTAAAATAGTAACAAGCGCTTCTTCGTTAAGCTCTTCTAGGGTACTAATAATTGGTAGTCGACCAATAAGCTCTGGAATAAGCCCAAATTTGACTAAATCCTCTGGCTCAACTTCTTTTAATAAATGCGATTCAGTTAGGGTAGAATTTTTATTGATTACTTCGGCTTTAAAGCCGATCCCACTTTTGCCGAGGCGATTAGCGATAATGCGACTGAGCCCATCAAAAGCACCGCCACAAATAAATAAAATATTAACAGTATTAATTTGGATAAAATCTTGATTAGGATGTTTGCGTCCACCTTGAGGTGGCACCGACGCTATTGTGCCTTCAATAAGTTTTAAGAGTGCTTGTTGTACTCCCTCTCCTGAGACATCACGAGTGATAGAGGGGTTGTCCGATTTCCTAGCAATTTTATCAATTTCATCAATATAAACAATACCACGCTCTGCTTTTTTAACATCATAATCACATTTTGCTAAAAGTTTCTGGATGATTTGCTCAACGTCTTCACCGACATATCCTGCCTCTGTGAGTGTCGTCGCATCAGCGATAACAAAAGGTACCTCTAATATTTTAGCAAGCGTTTGCGCCAATAAAGTTTTTCCAGAACCAGTGGGCCCGATAAACAATATATTGCTTTTTGATAATTCAGTTTCATTTTCGTCGTCTGGTAGCAATGCTAAACGCTTATAATGATTATAAACAGCAACGGCTAATGATTTTTTGGCCTCATTTTGACCAATCACGTAATGATCTAATGTTTCTCGTATAATTTTTGGAGCAGGTATTTTTTTTGATTCATTCGTTTTGTCAAGTTCGTTGCTCAGCTCTTTTTCGCGAAGTATTTCGCTACATAAAACAATGCACTCATCACAGATATAAACCTGAGGTCCCGCGACTAACCGATTGACTTCCTGTTGATTTTTACCACAAAATGAGCACAGCAAAAGAGTTTCTTCTATCATAGTAAATTAGCGTTTTGAAGTTGAGCGAGCGCTTAGGATATCATCAATTAAACCATAATTTTTGGCATCTTGTGCAGACATAAAATAGTCGCGGTCGGTGTCTTGTTTAACTTCATCAATTGTGCGATGACAATGTTGTGCAAGCAATTCATTAAGTTTCGTTTTTGTTTTAATCAGTTCGCGCGCATGAATTTCAACATCAGATGCTTGACCTCCCAATCCATTAAGTAAGGGTTGATGAATTATAATACGGCTATTGGGTAGCGCAAAACGTTTGCCAGGTGTACCAGCTGATAGCAAAAAGGCTCCCATACTTGCCGCTTGTCCTAAACATAACGTAGAAATAGCAGGTTTAACAAAGTTCATTGTGTCATAAATAGAAAAACCAGCTGATATTGATCCGCCCGGTGAATTGATGTAAAAAAAGATATCTTTCTCGGGATCCTCGGCTTCCAAAAATAGCATTTGCGCAACCACAAGATTGGCTGTTTGATCTGTGACTTCACCCACCATAAAAATAATACGTTCTTTTAGTAAGCGAGAATAAATATCATAAGCACGCTCCCCACGACCGCTCGTTTCGACAACCATAGGTATTAAGTTGATGGTATCTTTGTTCATTTATTTGTCCTTGTTCGCAATAGTGAGCTTATTTTTAGTCATGGTTTTTGCTTTAGGTTTTTTGGTTGCAGTTATTGATGGTTTTGTACCCATTACCTCATCAAAATCTACAGCTTGCTCCACCACTTTAACTTGTCCTAGCACCCATTTAACCACTTCTTCTTCAAACGCCAAACTCATCGCACCGGCCAGTCTGTTTTTGTCAGCATAATACCAATCAATAATTTCTTTGGGGTTTTCATAGCCTTCCGCCAGATTTGTCACGGTTGTTTTTATATCATCTGACTTGACTGTTAATTGATTTGATTTGATAATTTCGCTAAATAGTATATTAAGCGCAACATTACGCTCAGCATTTTTTTGAAAAATCTTGTGCGACAACTTTACTGTTTCTTTGCTATGTTGTGCGAGTTTTTTTTCAGCTTCTTCCGCCAATTTATGGACTTCTTGCTCCACAAAATAAGACGGTAATTGCACAGGAATTGCCTCCAAAAGCATATTCATTACATTTTCCCGCGTTTTAAAGTATAGACGGCGTTCAATTTCCTTTTCTATATTGCGACGCACTTCTTTAAGTAATTGATTAATATCACCATTTTTGATACCAAGTTTTTTAGCAAATTTATCATCAAGTTCTGGTATTTCGGCTTGCTCAATTTTTTTTACTGTAATTGCAAATTCAGCTGTTTTTCCTGCAATAGTTTGGGCGCGATAGTCTTTAGGAAATGGCACTGCAATAACTGCTCTTTCATTTTTTTTCATGCCAATGATTTGTTTTTCAAATGCTGGCAATAAATGACCTTGACCTAACACAAGTGAAAAGTCAGTTGCTTCGCCACCATCAAATGGTGCTTGATTAATGGTGCCTTTAAAATCAATGGTAACCCGGTCTTCATTGCGAGCGGCTCGGTTCACGTTGTCAAACGCAGTATGTTGCTTGCGTAACATCATGACTGTTTTATCAATATCCTTATCGAGTATTTTTGTAACGGGTTTGTTAATTATTTTTTTTGATAGATCACCTATCAAAATTTTTGGATACACTTCAAATGTTGCTACAAAAGAAAAAGTATCTTCAGGAGAATTTTTGTCTAGTGTAAATTCGGGCATCCCAACAATATGTAATTTTTGTTCAACTAAAGCCTTCTCGAAACTTTGATTGACAAACTCCTTAATGACTTCTTGACGAACCCCTTGCCCATAATTCGCTGCGATGATTGAAAGAGGTGTTTTGCCTGGGCGAAACCCAGCAATTTTTGCTTTGATAGCAAGGCGTTTTAAGCGTTCTGTAATTTGTTGCTCAATCACTGAGACAGGAATTGAAATCAACATTTCATGTTTTAAATCTTTTACAGTATTCACTTGTACTTGCATGGTAAACCTTTATTAAAGATCAAAGACTGATTGTGTGGTGCGAAAGGAGGGACTCGAACCCTCACAGGTTACCCCGCTGGAACCTAAATCCAGTGCGTCTACCAATTCCGCCACTTTCGCATTTCTGGATAACCAATACCTATGAAGCCCCTAGTTAAGAATAAACGTAACATTGATTGCAGTAAATGTTTATGGTACGAACTTTCCTGTCATTCCTATATAATCATAACATATTCGCTGTTATTGCTTAATAGGGTTATATAAGAGAGTTGCTATGTTTAAAATATTGGTATTTGATATTGAAACAATCCCAGATATTGATGGGTTAAGAAAAATATATGACTTAGATAGCAATGTTAAAGATGAAGAAGTTTTTAGTTTGGCTTTGCGTGTACGACGCGAACAATCGCTAAGTGATTTTTTCCCTCCTTATTTACAAAAAATTGTTGCTATTTCCTTATTATGTCGTCAGGAAGAAAGTGATTTGCATATTGGAACAATAGGCTACATCAGAGATGAAGAACCCATATTATTGAGCAAATTTTTTAAAAAAATCAATGAAAGTGCTCCAATATTAGTTTCTTGGAATGGCAACAGTTTTGATTTGCCCGTTTTGCAGCATCGAGGGCTTATCCATGGTACTTCGGCTTTTGGCTATTGGAATGTAGAAGGTGAAGCAAAATGGCAAAATTACTTAAATCGCTACCAGTTACGCCATATGGACCTGATGGATATTTTGTCGCGCTATCAATTATCAACTCGTGCCCCTTTATCGGATATGGCTAAACTATGTGGCTTTCCAGGAAAACTCGACATGGATGGTGGTGATGTATGGAAAACTTTCCAGCAAGAAAAGGGATTGCAAAAAATTCGATGCTATTGTGAAACAGATGTTTTGAATACTTATTTATTGTTTGTTCGCTTTCAGTTATTCAGAGGGCTTTTAACACAAGAAAGCTATAACGATGAAATCCAACTTGTTCAATCATGGCTTCGCAAGCAAGATAATATCCATTGGCAACAATTTTTAGAAAAATGGCAAAAAAATTATAAACACTAATGTTGGTTCAATAAATATCTAAAATATCAACCACTTATGTTACATCCTATCCAATATGACGTTATCGTAGTAGGGGCAGGTCATGCAGGCACTGAAGCAGCATTGGCTTCTGCGCGCATAGGATGCCAAACGTTATTACTAACTTCCAATATAGATGCTTTGGGTCAACTATCTTGCAATCCATCTATCGGAGGTATCGGTAAAGGGCAATTGGTTAAAGAAATTGATGCATTAGGTGGACTAATGGGATGGGCAGCTGATTTATCTGGCATACAATTCCGCACTCTAAATAGCAGCAAAGGCTCCGCTGTTCGATCAACACGCGCACAAGTTGATCGAGTGCTTTATAAAAAAGCAGTGCGAAAGACACTAGAAAACCAAACCAATCTTTTTATTTGTCAATTAGAAGTAGATGATATCTTATTAATTAACAATAAAATATCGGGTGTTTCAACAAGAATTGGTGTTGTTTTTGAAGCAAAAACCATTGTTTTGGCAACGGGTACTTTTCTTGCTGGCAAAATCCATGTTGGGCTAAGTAGCTATTCAGGGGGGCAAGCAGGCAGTCCCGCTTCAGATAAATTAAGCGAGCGTTTGCGAAGTATTGGTTTGCCTGTTGCACAATTAAAAACAGGTACTCCTCCTCGTATTGATGGGAGAACGATTAATTTTTCAAAATTAATTGAGCAGCCTAGTGATGACCCAACACCCGTTTTTTCGTCTCTTGCAAAAATAAGCGATCACCCAAAACAAATATCTTGCTGGATTACCCGAACTAACCCTCAAACACATGAAATTATTCGTGCTTCTTTAGATCGCAGCCCTACATTTACGGGAATCATCAAAACCACTGGCCCACGCTATTGCCCATCAATAGAGGATAAAATTCATCGGTTTGCCAATCGAGATGGTCATCAAATATTTTTAGAACCAGAAGGATTGAATATACAAGAATATTATCCAAATGGTTTAGCAACAAGCCTGCCTTTTGATACACAGCTTAAATTCCTACAAACCATATCAGGTCTTGAGCATGCCCATATTTTGCGACCAGGCTATGCAATAGAATATGACTATTTTGATCCTCGTTTCCTTAAAATGTCACTGGAAAGCAAAATCATTGGTGGATTATTTTTTGCAGGTCAAGTTAATGGGACAACGGGTTATGAAGAAGCGGCTGCCCAAGGTTTATTGGCAGGCATCAATGCAGCAAGATTATCTAAAAATCTTACACCTTGGTTACCAAAACGTCATGAAGCCTATTTAGGCGTTATGGTGGATGACTTAATTACTCGCGGTGTAACAGAACCTTATCGCATGTTTACCAGTCGCGCAGAATATAGACTTCAATTGCGAGAAGATAATGCCGATATACGTTTAACCCAAATTGGGCGTGATCTTGGATTAATTAGCGAACAACAATGGCGAGTTTTTTGCGTTAAGCGCGAAGCAATGGATAAAACAATAAAATACTTAACAAATACATGGGTTGATCCAAAAAAAATACCCAAATCAACACAAGAGGCGATTTTTGGTCAAACTCTAGAACATGAATATAGTTTTTATGAACTTTTAAGACGTCCCGCTGTTCGATATGGTGCGCTAATGCAACTTTCTTTGTCGCCACCCGAGGAAGCTCAAGACACAAAAATCCAAGAGGCCGTAGAGATTTTTATTAAATACCAAGGCTATATTGAGCGTCAACTAAAAGAATTGGCAAAAAATAAAGTGTTAACAGATATTGCTTTACCGCAGCATATTGATTATACCCAACTGAAGGGATTGTCTCGCGAAGTCCAACAAAAACTTAACCAACATAAACCAGAAACATTAGAACAAGCCACAAAAATTTCAGGTATTACACCCGCCGCTATCAGTCTTTTAATGGTTTATGCTAAACGTGGTTTTAACCATGATATCTCCTACATTAACGACTCAACTGATTCGTCTACAAGTTAGTCGATTGTTAATCACACTAAGTGATGAGCAAGCAATGCAATTGCAATGCTTTTTAAATTTATTAGTTAAATGGAACAGAACTTATAACCTTGTTTCCGCTAAAGGGATTGATCAACTGATGACTCATCACTTGCTTGATTCTTTAAGTATTGCTCCATATCTTCAAGCAATGCCGATAAAAAAATTGCTGGATGTTGGCTCAGGTGGAGGATTTCCAGGTGTACCGCTAGCAATTTTATTTCCTAAAATAGCAACTACTTTAATTGATTCAAATCAAAAAAAAACAACGTTTTTGCAGCAGGTTACTATTGAAGCAAGGATTAAAAATATAACAATAACCAATGGCCCCGTTGAAAGTTTTGTCAGCAAAAAACGATTTGACTGTATCACGTCTCGCGCATTTGCTAGTCTTACAAAATTTGTTTGTTTAACAAGTCATTTAGTGGCACCTGAAGGGCGTTGGTTTGCGATGAAGGGGTCAACATTAGATGCAACTATAAAAGATTTGCCGGTTAATGTTTTTGTAGAGGCAATTCATCCACTTAAAATACCAACATTGAATGAAGAGCGTCATTTAGTTATTTTGGGTTTGCAATCCTAACGATCAACTTGAAAAAAATAAGGATATTTTGTTATTCCGAGGCAACGCTTTGCGTTTAAGTAGTTTATAATTCGACCATTTTATTGAATTTGATATTTGTAAAAGTTTGTTGGTTTATTAAACACAATGACAGATGCGCTAACTCCGAAGTCATATATTGTTCATCATTTGACCAATTTGACAAACACAGGCCACCCTCAATCGACGATTGTCGATTTTAGTTTACTCAATATTGATACGCTTGTTTGGTCAATTTTTGCCGGATTACTGATAATAGGTTGCTTATATTTAACCGCCAAACACGCAACTACAGGAGTACCTAATCGTTTGCAAGCTGCCGTGGAGCTCTTGATTGAGTTTGTAGCCGATCAATCTAGAACTATTGTCAAGAGCAAACAAATTTTTGTTGCACCACTTGCACTGACTGTTTTTTTGTGGGTAGTTGTAATGAATGCATTGGATTTATTGCCCGTTGATTTATTGCCTTCTTTAATACATTGGGCGGGTTTTAAAGAAAACCATATGCGTATTGTTCCAACTGCGGACATTAATACGACCATGGGTATGGCATTGGGTGTTTTAGTTATTAGTTTATATTTTGCATTAAAACATAAACATCTAAAGGGATTACTCTATGAACTGATCACTGTACCATTCGGTAAAAATCCCTTTGTTTGGCCTTTTAATTTACTAATGAATCTTGTTGAATATATTGCCAAAACTTTATCGCTTGGAATGCGATTGTTTGGCAATATGCTTGCCGGAGAACTTGTGTTTTGCTTGATTGCTCTACTAGGAGCAATATGGACAGGTTGGAATATTTCATCTTTGATGGGTACAGCGGGGAACGTGTTAACAGGTATTATTTGGGCTGTTTTCCATATCCTGATTATTGTATTACAAGGTTTTATTTTTATGATGTTAACGCTCATCTATATTGGGCAAGTATATGACCATCACGAATAACCAAAGATGGCTATATTTTTTAGGAGACTTCAAATGACAGACGTTGCAATGGTTGCTTTGTCCTGCGGACTTATCGTTGGTTTGGGTGCTGTGGGTGCTTGTATTGGTATCGCTTTAATGGGAGGGAAATTTCTTGAAGCGTCGGCGCGTCAACCGGAACTGATGGAACAGTTACAAATTAAAATGTTTCTTTTGGCTGGCCTTGTTGATGCTGCCTTTTTGATTGGTGTGGGAGTTGCCATGATGTTTGCATTTGCTAACCCCTTTGCTGGATAGTTACGAATAATCAAGCCGCATTGCTTTTGCGAGGATAAAAATTGTGAATCTAAACGCCACGCTTTTTGCGCAGTTTATTGTATTTTTTTTATTAGCTTGGATCACAATGAAATATATTTGGCCACCCATTACCCGCATTTTAGATGGGCGCATCAAAAAAATTGCTGATGCATTAACTGCTGCGGAGAAAGGACAAAAAAATCTTATTGCAGTACAAGAGCAAATTAAGCGGGATCTACAAAAAGCGCATGAGCGAGCTTTAAGTATCATCAATGATGCACAGGCACGTGCTAAAAAAATTCTTGAAGAAGGGCAGTTATTGGCTGAACAAGAATCTATTAAAAACTTAACAAAAGCTAGAAAACAAATTGAGCAAGAAGTTTTGAGCGCTAAAGAAGCGCTGCAAAAAGAAGTGGTTGGTTTGGTGATAACGGGTGTTGAAAAAATTCTCGAAAAAGAAGTGGACGCAAAACAGCATACGTACTTATTGAATAATTTGAAACTAAAAATTTAAGTGATGATAACCGCTTTTTTTGCTATTGCAAATTCTTATGCCAAAGGTCTTTTTGACGTTGCTAAGGAAAATAATGCAGTAGAAGAATGGTCTAGTATACTGACTTGTTTGTCACTACTTGTTCAAGAAGATAAAGTAGCTCGCTTGATTAAGCATCCAAAATGTTCAATGGGTACACTAAAAGAATTATTTATGGATTCGCTCACAACGCCTTATCACTATGAATTGGGAAATTTAATCGCATTACTTTATCAATATAAGCGACTTGTGTTTTTGCCGGAAATCTTAAAAATATTTCATCAATTAAAATATGTGGATGAAGCTACTTTAGAAATAATTGCTAAAAGCGCTTTTGTGCTATCAAATGAACAAGAAAGTCAGTTGAATCAATGTCTTCAAAAACACTACAAAAAAAGAATTCGATTAGTAGTGCAATACCGCCCGGAATTAATAGGTGGAATTAAAATAATCGCTCAAAATGAAGTGATTGACCAGTCTATTTTGGGACGTTTTAAAAAAATGATTTCGCAGTTTAAATCTGAGGAAAAGTTATGCAGCTAGATCCGTCTGAAATTAGTGCATTTATTAAAGCCAAAATACAAGGATTGCCTAATGCCGAACCTTACCATAAAGGAGTCGTTATTTCGGTAGCTGATGGCATTGTACAAATTCACGGACTTGATAAAGCGATGTTGGGAGAATTGTTAGCATTTCCAAACCAAACTTTTGGTTTGGTTATGAACCTTGAGAAATATGTTGTTGGTGCTGTGATTCTCGGTGATTATGTTGGTATCTCAGAAGGAGATGAAGTTACTTGTACGGGTCGAATACTGGAAGTTCCTGTAGGGCGCGCTCTTATCGGTCGAGTTGTTAATGCATTAGGTCAACCAATTGATGGGAAAGGACCCATTAAAACAACTGACACTTCACCCATTGAAAAAATTGCCCCCGGTGTTATTTGGCGCCAATCAGTTTCCGAACCATTGCAAACTGGCTACAAATCAATTGATTCGATGATACCAATTGGTAGAGGTCAACGTGAGCTTATTATCGGAGATCGTCAGATTGGCAAAACAACACTTGCTATTGATACAGTGATTCGCCAAAAAGGAACGGGAGTTATTTGTATTTACGTTGCAATCGGTCAAAAAGCTTCATCTATTGCTAGCGTTGTTCGTAAACTCACAGAATATGACGCCATGCAACACACAATTGTTGTTGCAGCAGCCTCCTCTGAAACAGCAGCGCTACAATATATTTCACCTTATACAGGCTGTACAATGGGCGAATATTTTCGTGATCTTGGAGAAGATGCACTGATTATTTATGACGATCTTTCTAAGCAAGCTGTTGCCTATCGACAAATTTCACTCCTACTTCGTCGTCCACCAGGACGCGAAGCCTATCCGGGAGATGTGTTTTATCTCCACTCTCGCCTTTTGGAGCGATCCGCAAGGGTTAGTGTCGCGTATGTTGAAAAAATAACCAAAGGACGCGTTAGAGGTAAATCCGGTTCTTTGACTGCATTACCTATTGTTGAAACCCAAGCAGGTGATGTATCCGCCTTTATTCCGACGAATGTGATTTCGATTACAGATGGCCAAATATTTTTAGGATCTGATTTATTTTATGGTGGTATTCGTCCTGCTGTGGATATTGGTATATCGGTCTCTCGTGTAGGAGGTGCCGCACAAACAAAAATTATTAAAAAATTGGCAGGTGGCGTAAAACTTGCTTTAGCGCAATATCGTGAACTTGCTGCTTTCTCGCAATTTGCTTCCGACCTTGATGAAGCAACACGTAAACAATTGGCGCACGGTCAAATTGTGACGGAACTGATGAAACAAAAGCATTTTGCAACACTCAGTATTGCAGATATCGCTTTAACACTTTGGTGCATTAATCAAGGTTACTACGAAACAGTTCCCGTTGAAAAAGCGTTTGATTTCGAGGCGGATTTTCGAATTTTTATGTGGGATCATCATAGCGACTTACTGGAAACAATTAATAGAACAACTGAGCCTTTCTCGGCAAAACAAGAGACCCTGCTACAAACTGCTATCGTTACTTTTAAAGCAAATTACGAAGGCTTATTCAATACAACAAATGACTCAAAATGATTAATAGAGGTATTCTGACTAAAATTAATAGTGTCCAAAATACACAAAAAATTACCCGTGTGATGCAAATGGTTTCTGTTGCTAAAATGCGAAAAACACAGGAACATATGTATATGGCTCGACCTTATGCTGAAAAAGTTCGTACGGTCATGGCGCATTTAGCGCTTTCTCATACTGATATTGCTTTACCTTTACTAAAAATTCACCCAACATTTTCTCGAGTCGGTATTATTTTAATAACAACTGATAAGGGTTTATGTGGTGGATTGAATATCAATCTTATCAAGCAACTATTTCATAAGGTTCACGAATGCAATGCATCGAATATTGCTGTGGATGTTTGTTGCCTTGGATTAAAAGGGTTAATGGCTTGTAAAAAAGCAAAAATTAATGTTATCGCCAGCGCTGTCGAATTAGGAGATACACCACAAATGGATCTTTTGATCGGCCCTGTGACGCATATGTTGCAACAGTATGAAAAAAATGAATTAGATGCTATTTATTTGCTTTATTCGCGCTTTGTAAATGCCATCGAACAAAGCCCCACTTTAGAACAAATTATTCCATTATCCAGAACTTATATGAAAATTACGCAAGGGTATAATTTTGATTATCTTTATGAGCCAGATGTATTCACTGTTTTGCAGTTTCTTTTAAGGCGCTATATTGAATCAATTATTTATCAAGCTGTGGCCGAAAATATGGCTTCCGAACAAGCGGCAAGAATGGTTGCGATGAAAGCGGCAACAGATAATGCCGATGAAATTCTAAAAGATTTACGACTGACCTACAATAAATCTCGGCAAGCATCTATTACCACTGAATTATCAGAAATTATGGCAGGTGCCGCAGCAGTATAATGTTTATCGAACCATTCACTAAATAGGTTATAGGAGTTTTTTTAAAGATGAGTCAAGGAAAAATAATACAGGTGATTGGTGCCATTGTTGATGTGGAGTTTTCAAAAGACAATATACCGAAGATACATGATGCACTGGAAATTGCCGAAGTGAATTTAACATTAGAAGTGGCTCAACAAATAGGCGATGGCGTTGTTCGATGTATTGCGATGGGTACATCAGATGGCTTGTATCGCAATATGACCGTTATCAATACGCAAGCACCCATTTCTGTACCAGTTGGCCAAGCAACTCTAGGACGTATTATCGATGTATTAGGTCACCCAATTGACGAAGCAGGAGATATTAAAACAAAAATAAGGCGATCTATCCATCAGTCGAGTCCACCTTTTGAAACATTGTCAGCCTCCGAAGAACTATTAGAAACAGGTATCAAGGTCATTGATTTGCTTTGTCCTTTTGCCAAAGGCGGAAAGGTCGGTTTATTTGGCGGAGCCGGTGTTGGCAAAACCGTTAATATGATGGAATTAATTAATAATATCGCTAAAGCGCATGATGGTTTATCGGTTTTTACGGGAGTTGGCGAAAGAACGAGAGAGGGTAATGATTTTTACCACGAGATGAAAGAATCGAAGGTATTAGATAAAGTTGCAATGGTTTATGGGCAAATGAATGAGCCGCCTGGTAACCGATTGCGTGTTGCTTTAACGGGCCTTACGCTTGCCGAGTACTTTCGTGATGAAACTGTGGATGGGAAAAAGGGGCGAGATGTTTTGCTTTTCATTGATAATATTTATCGCTATACCCTTGCCGGAACCGAAGTATCGGCATTATTAGGACGCATGCCATCTGCTGTGGGTTACCAACCAACATTGGCCGAAGAAATGGGTGCATTGCAAGAGCGCATTACATCAACCTTATCGGGTTCTATTACTTCTGTGCAAGCTATTTATGTGCCCGCAGATGATTTAACGGATCCTTCGCCAGCAACTACTTTTACGCATTTGGATGCAACGATTGTTCTGTCTCGAGATATTGCGGCGCTTGGCATTTATCCAGCGGTTGATCCACTCGGATCTACCTCTCGCCAATTAGATCCTTTTAAAATTGATAAAGATCATTATAAAGTTGCCTGTGATGTCAAATCTGCTTTGCAGCGCTACAAAGAACTTCGCGATATTATTGCAATACTAGGAATGGATGAATTGTCTGATGCGGACAAACTGCTTGTTACAAGGGCGCGTAAAATCCAACGATTTTTATCGCAACCTTTTTATGTCGCAGAAATTTTTACGGGTAGCCCAGGTCGATATGTATCTCTTAAAGACACCATTACCGGTTTTAAGGCAATTTTGAATGGTGAATGTGATTCGTTACCTGAGCAAGCTTTTTATATGGTTGGTGATTTAAGCGAAGCTATAAAAAAAGCGCAAAAACCGACTTCTTAAGGATATGGTATGGCTGTGATGCAAGTTGAAGTAGTCAGTTCAGAGCGCTCTATTTATTCAGGACAAGCTATTTTTATTGTGGTGCCTGGTATGGAAGGAGAAATTGGTATTTACCCTCAACATATACCTCTTTTAACGCGCATTAAACCTGGTTTATTGCGTTTAACTCCACCCGATCATCAGCAAGAAATTTTGATTGCAGTTTCAGGTGGTTTGTTAGAAATTCAACCCACATTGGTCACTATACTGGCTGATATTGCTTTGCGCGATGATGAGCTAGACGAACAAAGGGCGATACAAGCTAAAGAAGCGGCTGAAAGAGCACTTAAAAAAGCAGAAAACGAGCAAACAATTGCTGTAGCACATGCTTCCCTTGCAGTGGCAACTGCAGAATTAAAAGCGCTTTATTATTTACGTCATCGTCAACATTAATAAGATTATCGGATATTAAAACTTCAATATGGCATTAAGTATCGTTATTTTGGCAGCTGGTCATGGTAAACGTATGCAATCTGCTTTACCAAAGGTACTGCATACCATTGGTGGCATGCCGATGCTTGCGCGTGTCCTAAAAACCGCTAAAGCGTTAAAACCTGATTCGTTGATTGTTGTTTGCGGTTATTTGAGTCAAGCCATACAACAGGCGTTTCGACATGAACCACTGATTCAATGGGTGGAGCAAAAAACGCAACTCGGTACTGGCCATGCACTACAAATGGCTTTAAATTATTTGCCTCAAACAGGCTATGTTTTGGTATTGTATGGCGATGTACCTTGTGTTTATGAAGATACTTTACGTCAACTACTCACCGAAGCTGAAAAAAATGATGGGCTTGCCTTACTGACTGATCAGCCTGAAAATCCAAATGGTTTGGGTCGGATTCTTCGAAATAAAGCAGGGCAGATTATTGAGATTATTGAAGAAAATGATGCAACATCCGAACAAAAAAGAGTCCAAGAAACTAATACAGGTATTATGGTTTTGCCTGCTAAATATCTTACTCCTTGGTTGAGCGCATTAGCACCCGACAATACACAAAATGAATATTATTTAACTGATATTATTAAGTTAGCTGTACATGATCAAATTGCGATCTCGTCCTTATTAACCAAACCTAGCTGGCAAGCGATGGGTGTTAACACCCATTCGCAAAAAATTGCCTTGGAACGATTGTTTCAAAAAGCACAGGCCGAATACTTGATTGAGCAAGGTGTCACAATTGTTGATCCGAATCGCTTTGATTTGCGAGGTGAGATCCGCTGCGATAAGGATGTAACAATTGATGTCAATTGCATCATAGAGGGGTGTGTGGTGTTAGCTAAAAATGTGTATATTGGCGCCCATTGTGTACTAAAAGATACTGTTATTGGCGAAGGAACTCTCATACAGCCCTTTTCGCATATTGATGGAGCAACAATTGGGCAACAAGTTTCGGTAGGTCCTTACGCAAGACTAAGGCCTGGCACGCAACTTGATAACAGCGTACATGTCGGTAACTTTATTGAGATTAAAAATAGTACATTAGGTTCTTGTAGTAAAGCTAATCATTTGGGATATCTTGGGGACGCTACAATTGGTCGCCATGTCAATATAGGTGCCGCTACAGTTACTTGTAATTATGATGGAGCAAATAAATTTAAAACGATCATCGAAGAAGGTGCTTTCGTTGGCTCAGGAACTATGTTAGTTGCTCCTATTAAAATTGCTCAAAACGCAACAATTGGTGCTGGTTCTGTTATCACACAGAATGCACCTGCCAATACTTTAACATTAGCACGCTCACACCAAATAACGCTACCAAACTGGCAAAAACCTAAAAAGCAAGATGATATCAAATAATCGTGTGATCCAATGGAATCGGTTCTCCAAGAATCCATCTTGGATAAACAGCAAAAGATCCTGCTGACTTTAGATTTTGTTGATTAAGCGCACCTGCTAATGCAACCATTCCTCCATTGTCGCCGCATAGATCAGTCGATGGATAATAAATCTGCCATTTTTTTTGGTTAGCCAAATGATCTAATGCATCTCGCAATGCATAATTTAAGCTAACACCACCAGCAACAATCAGTTTGGTTATTTGATACCCTTCAAGCGCTTGTTTAGTTTTTCCAACTAATACATCAACAACCGCTTGTTGAAAGGCACAACAAATATCATAGCAAGTTGTCTCATCTAAAGGCACCAATGTCCTAATAAGATTTGCGGCTGCTGTTTTAAGACCCGCAAAACTCATCATTAGTCGCTTAGATCCATGAAGCGGTCTAGGCAACAAAAATCGATTCGGATTACCAAGTTTAGCTAATTCTGATAATTTGGCGCCACCCGGGTAAGGCAAACCCAACAGTTTGGCCACTTTATCAAAAGCTTCTCCTGCAGCGTCATCTAAGGTTTCACCAATTAATTGGTAGCACCCAATATTCTCTACCTTAAAAAATTGTGTGTGACCACCAGAAACGAGTAGCGCAATCAAAGGAAAGGTCGGTTTAGGTGTTACGCGCAAAGCAGACAGTAAGTGTGCCTCAAGATGATTGATAGGGATTAGTGGGATTTTTAAAGCCATTCCCAATGCTTCGGCGAATCCTGCACCCACTAATAAAGCACCTGATAAGCCAGGGCCTGCCGTGTAAGCAATCACATCAATAGCACCAATCGTTTTGTTTGCTTTATTTAAACAAGATTGCAAAAGAGAAATGATGTGGCTTATATGGTCTCGACTAGCCATTTCTGGGACAACGCCACCATACTTCGCGTGAAGTAATGCTTGCGTATAAATAGTTTGCGTTAGTTGATCGCATTGGTCATCATAAAGCGCGATGCCTGTTTCATCACAGGAAGATTCGATACCCAGTATAAGCATACTATCTCAATGTCTTAAAAGAGCTACAATTTTATTAAGTTAAACAAATTGAGGGTGCTATACTACCTTTGCTATAAAACATTGCATTTTTTAAAGCTAAAAAGGTTTATTGCATGAAAACTGCCAGGCGATATGCGCGAGAGTTGGCCATGCAGGGCATTTTTCAGTGGCAATTTAATCGTGAGCTAACTGCCTTACTCATTGAGGAACATTTGCGCGAAAATAAACAATTTTTAAAAGCTGATGAAATGCTATTGAATAATATCTTATATGGCGTATTAAAACATGCACAAGCTTTATTTGCAAAAATTATACCCTATTACGATTGCCAGGAAAGCGAAGTTAAACCGATTGAGCGTGCTATTTTATTAATAAGTACTTATGAATTGCTTTATCACTCTGATATTCCTTCTGCTGTTATTTTGAATGAAGCCATTGAAATGGCTAAAACATTTGGTGGAACAGATGGATATAAATTTATTAATGCTATTTTAGATAAACTAGCACTAGAGATTCGTAAACCCTAGAAATCATCTTTCACACAAATGAATGAATTTGAGTTGATTAATCATTTTTTTGGTCGATCCAATAAAAATGATATTTTAGGAATAGGCGACGATGCTGCTGTTATTTTGCCAACTCCGGGCTATCAACTCTATGTTTCAACAGATACATTAGCTTTAAATCGCCATTTTTTTAATGATGTCGATCCAAAAACATTGGGTCACAAGGTATTGGCTGTTAATTTATCAGATATTGCCGCAATGGGTGCAACACCACGTTGGGCGCTTTTATCGCTGTCCATTCCACAAATTAACAAAGATTGGTTAGCTAGTTTTTCTAATGGATTTTTTGATTTAGCAGATCAATTTAATGTGAATTTAATCGGTGGAGATACAGTGCGAGCTCCACTTTCATTCACCGTAACTCTCATCGGAGAAGCATTGCCGAATTTTGCCTTGTGTCGCTCAGGCGCTCAATTGAATGACGATATCTGGATCAGCGGTGAGATTGGTCTTGCTGCTTTGGCACTTTATCAGCGTACACACCAAAAAAATGAAATGCCCAGTAATATTTATAAACTTTGCCAAAAAAAACTTGATTGTCCACAACCACGTTTAATGCTTGGGCAGGCACTGCAAGGTATTGCAAATGCTTGCATTGATATTTCTGATGGTTTACTAAGCGATTTATCACATATTTTGAAGCAATCACAATGTGGCGCAATCGTTTGGCTTGAATCAATCCCCTCTCATGTTTATATTAAAAAAAATATTAAGCAATACCGTGACTGTTTATTGTCCGGAGGAGATGACTATGAATTACTATTTACTGCATCCAAAAAAATGCGCTCATCTATTAAATTAATTGCCAAAAAATTAGGATTATCACTGACAAGAATTGGTTATATCTGCTCTGAATTGGATTTAGTAGTCCTTGATGAATTTCATCAACCTATCGCTCTTTATAAAAAAGGATTTGACCATTTTGCTACCCTTTAATAATTGGCGCTTTATTATTCGCCATCCCTTTTATTTTTTAGCATTTGGGTGTGGATTAGGTTTAGTGCCTAAAGCGCCCGGTACTGTTGCTTCTTTGTGCGCTTTGGTTTTCGTGTGGTTATGGTTTCAAGCGAATTTATCGCATTCATGGCTGATTGGACTATGTGGTTTATTATTTGTATTAGGAGCTTGGTCTTGTGAAATAGTAGGGCGCGCTATAGGAATAGCGGATTATTCGGGATTTGTGATTGACGAAATAGTTGCTATGAGTATGATTTTGATTTATTTACCCTTCTCTTGGAGTGGATGGCTAATTGGTTTTTTGCTTTTTCGATTCATTGATATTACAAAACCTTGGCCAATTAACCAAATTGATCGACGACTTAAAAATGGTTTAGGGGTAATGTTGGATGATGCAATTGCCGCAGTTTATGTTTTAATAATTTGTCAGCTTTTTTTATAGGCACTTGTTAAAAAAAGGAGGGAAACATGGCACTGGAAAGAACGTTATCAATTATTAAACCAAATGCTGTAGAAAAAAATGTAATTGGGCAAATTTATGACTGCTTTGAAAGAAACGGATTACGCATTATCGCTGCCAAAATGTGCCATTTATCACGCAAAGAAGCAAGTGATTTTTATGCAATTCATCAAGGAAAATCATTTTTTGAGCATCTAATCGAATTTATGACATCAGGACCTATTATGGTACAGGTACTAGAAGGAGAGAACGCTATTTTAAAAAATAGAGTTTTAATGGGCAATGTTGATCCTCAAAAAGCTGAAATAGATACTCTGCGCGCAAAATTTGGCCAATCGGTTACTAAAAACGGTATACACGGTTCAGATACCACAAATAATGCTGAAATTGAAATTTATTATTTTTTTGCCAAGAAAAATCTTGTAAATAGGGGTTTATAGAAATAAACCAAATAATGATTTAAAGGCAACTATATACTAACTCGTTTCTAATCAATCTTTTAGTGTCTATAAGATTTCTCCTGAACCTTACAAAATCCAAGAGTTAGCTTTAATTATTTCATACTTCACAGCTAAGGCAAACTCTAAAGCTTTTGTTAGCCTGCTTGCCCGCTATGCTCAAGTCTTGCTTTAAATCCCAAATTCTTGCCCCAATATTTTTCCCAATATTATTCATCGTTTGCATCAGCAAATGTCAGATAAGTCTTAAATTTTGCCCATAAAATATGGTTCCAATTGAAAGACATTATCTATATTTCAAATATCATGAGTGTAGATGACGTTTATCAGCAATAAGATTTCCTATAGCACCAACTATTCCAAACGAACAGGCAATCAAACCAGAAACAATCAACAATTGTTGAGCGTATTGCGCATGTATTTGTCCGGCTAGAATGAATCCGCTTAAAACTGAAAATTGTATGATAAACATATAAGTGGGCATTAGCTTTCTTCTTTCTTTTTTGGGTACAGTTTGCATGACTAGGGTTGCCATTAAGGTGTTTTGTATACCATTTGCCATACCTAAAACGAACAAGATGATATACAGCCATGCTACAGATTGATTTACACCAGACAAACAAACGCATAACCCTATTATCGTTGCAGCACAACACGCACCAAATCCAACCCCAGCTTTTTTGGCAAATGTTGAAAATAAAATTGGACCCAATACTAAACCTAAACTAATCGCAGAAACTATAATTCCATATAGAGAATTAGGATAATGACGATGCACAAGTAATAAATACATAAACGCAACATTAAATGTGGAGGTTGTACATATTGTTACTATTAGTGGCAATAAAGTTATTTTCATTTTTGGCAAACTAAAAAAACTAATTATTTTTGGCAAAAATGTCATTTTTTCCAGATGCTGTTCGGAAGCTATAAAATTTTTATTTGCAGAATACTTTGAGAAGATAGGCCGATTAAGAAAAAACAATGAACATGGTATAGCTAAAATAAAAATAAAAATAACTATCAATAGTGTATTTTGAATACCAATTATAGAATTTACTAATCCTGCTAAAAATGGAACAATACAATACCCTAGATTTCTGATAGATTGCACAATCTTATTGATATCAATGAGCCTTTCTTTGGTAAAGTTTGATGGTATCAGAACTGATACAACGGACCAAAAAATTCCAATAGTTGCACCTAAAATAAATGAAGAGATATAAAATATTAAACTAGTTTGATATTTCGCGCTAATAACCAATAATAGTATGGGAATTAAAAAAATAAGTTTCAATATGGTAGTTATCTTCAATTTATGCAAAAGCATCATCGAAATCGGCGAAGCAGATAATCCACCCAATAATTCACAAGACATTAACAGTGAAGTGCTAACCATAGAAAAACTGTTTACTTTAGCAAATAAAAAAGTGAAAACAGCCATCTCATCGCCAAAACTAGCAATAAAAACAGTAACTAAGCCAGCAAATATTGCTAGTAATTTTTTTTTGTAAAATTTTTGTTTCAATTACTCTACTTTCAAATAAAAATTGCATCAAATTATGTGAACGGACAAAATATTGACATAAAGCTTTAAATAAATCGCTCTCGCTATACAATTCAAAAGGTGAAGGTAAATTTTATTTCAATTTCATTTTTTTGTTGGGTTGTTGAGCTTATTTCATATTCATATATCTAGGTTTAATTTCAACTAGATATACTTTTTTGCATTCTAAGCTTCTTTTTTTGAAGATATGATATTCTGATTAATCTAAAAACCAGCCCAACTAATTGGGGGAGAGCGTTGCGCGGGGCGGATAGTAGCATTTTAAATATACTAAAATCAATTTTTATCTTTAATATTTCGATTAATTTTAAACATTAGAATATAGATGAATTTATTAAACTACAATCATATAAAACTTCGTAATTTACTAGCGTCGTTTGATGAAAAACCCTTCCATGCTAGCCAAATCATGCGTTGGATACACCGCTTTGGGCGAAGTAATTTTAAAGAAATGCATAATTTATCTCGCACACTTCAAGAAAAATTGTCGAAAATAGCAACTATTGATGTTCCTGCCGTATTAACAAAGCATTTTTCTGATGACGGTACTTGTAAATGGCTTTTTGAAGTAGGTTCTGAAGCAGCTATTGAAACCGTATTTATTCCAGAAGTTGGTCGTGGTACATTGTGTATTTCTTCTCAAGTGGGTTGTGCATTAAAATGTGCTTTTTGTGCAACAGGTTATCAGGGTTTTAATAGAAATCTAACGGCTGCAGAAATTATTGGCCAGCTTTGGTGGGCAAAAAAAGAATTAAGTAGTCAAGAGGATGATCGCGTAATTTCAAATGTTGTTTTCATGGGTATGGGTGAACCTCTTGCTAATTTTGATGAAATTATTGTCGCACTTGATATTATGCTTGATGACCACGCTTATGGTTTATCAAAACGTCGGGTTACAGTATCTACAGCAGGAATGGTGCCTCAAATGGCAAATCTAGCGAGAACTTTGCCTGTTTCGCTTGCGGTGAGTTTGCATGCGTCAAATGATACAATTCGCAATCAATTAGTTCCTCTTAATAAAAAATACCCATTGATTGCTTTAATGAAAGCTTGTCAGGATTATTTGAGTTATGCGCCTCGTCATTTTATTACCTTCGAATATGTCATGTTAGCAAATATCAACGATCAATTAAGTCACGCAAAAGAGTTGATTCAATTGCTCGCTGATATACCTTGCAAAATCAATCTAATCCCTTTTAATCCATTTGCGCAGTCAAATTTTAGTGCCTCAACCAAAGAAGTAATCCGACAGTTTCGTGATACGTTACAAGAAGCTAATATTGTGGTGACGATCCGCAAAACACGTGGCCAAGATATTGATGCCGCTTGTGGCCAGCTTGCCGGAAAAGTTCGGCAAAAAATAATTCCTAAAAATTCATGAAATCACTATTAAAGCGTACGACAACGACGGTACATGTTGGATCTGTTGCAATTGGTACTGATCATCCTATTGTTGTGCAGTCAATGACCAATATACCAACCGCCGATATCGTTCGTACCGTTCAACAAATTAAAGAGTTGGTTGAGGCGGGTGCTGAAATTGTCCGAATCACAGTTGACACAAAAGAAGCGGCTTCTGCTGTACCAAAAATTTATGAACAATTGGAGAAAAATGGCTATCAGGTACCGTTAGTGGGTGATTTTCATTTTAATGGCGATCGACTGTTACGTGATTGTTCTGAATGCGCAAAAGCGCTGGCTAAATATCGCATTAATCCTGGCAATGTTAATAATGGGGGAAGAGGAGACAAAAAATTTGATTTTTTGATTGAGCAGGCTATAAAAAATAATCGCCCTGTAAGAATTGGAGTGAATTGGGGTAGCTTAGATAAAAAATTACTATCCTCTTTAATGCAAGCAAACCAAAAACGATCAACACCTCAATCTTCAAAAATGGTACTGCAAGAAGCCTTGATTAAATCAACCCTAGACTCGGCTAAACGCGCTTGTCAAATTGGTTTGGCAAAAAACAAAATTATTTTGTCTTGCAAGGTAAGCAATGCGCAAAGTTTAATTGCGATTTATCGCAAACTGGCAAAATCTTGCGATTATCCACTTCATCTAGGCTTAACAGAAGCAGGGTTAGGCTACTCAGGAGTCGTCGCTTCGGTAGCTGCTTTATCCATCTTATTGCAAGAGGGTATCGGGGAAACAATTCGCGTCTCATTGACTCCAGAACCAGGTCAATCTAGAAAAACGGAAGTGGATATTGCGCAAGCGATTTTACAAGCGCTTGATTTACGTCGTTTCAAGGCAAACGTAACTGCTTGTCCTGGCTGTGGCCGCACAACAAGCCAAGTATTTCAAACGTTAGCGATACATATTCAATCTTATCTTGCTCGCAAGATGCCAGTTTGGCAAAAATACTATAAAAACGTTGAGCATTTACATGTTGCCGTGATGGGATGCGTTGTAAATGGGCCCGGAGAAAGCAAATTGGCGAATATCGGTATTTCTTTGCCAGGTATAGGAGAAAACTCTTCGGCACCTGTTTATGTGGATGGAAAAAAAGTCGTTACCTTGCATGGCAACGATCTTGCCACACAATTTGAACGTTTAATTGAAGCGTATGTCATGAATACTTATGCCAAGAAATGAGTAGCTCATCAACACCTTTATAAGCTCAGTTATATTATAATGATATCTCTTAAATCTTAATTAATTTTCTATGTCTGACCAAACTAAACAGCCAGTGATACAAGCATTGCGAGGTATGAGGGATTCTTTGCCCAAAGATGCCATCTATTGGACTGGAATTGAAGATATTTTTAAGATTTGGCTTGCTGATTACGGTTATCAGCGTATTAATTTACCTATTATTGAATCAACTAAATTATTTTTACGTTCTTTAGGGGACGCAACGGATATCGTTGAAAAAGAAATGTTTACGTTTACGGACGCATTAAATGGTAAAAATGTTACATTGCGCCCTGAGGGAACGGCTTCTTGTTTGCGAGCTGTTTTGGAGCATCATTTACTTTACAATCAACCCACTCAACGTCTTTGGTATTATGGATCAATGTTTCGCCATGAGCGCCCTCAAAAGGGGCGTTACCGAGAATTTTGCCAGATGGGTATTGAAGCGCTCGGTATGAAAGGTCCAGATATTGACGCAGAATTGATTTTAATGACACAGGATTTGTGGCATCGCTTAGGGTTGCAAAACAGTATAGCGCTGCAAATTAATTCAATTGGTCAACTGGAAGAGCGTAAAATGTATCGTCAGGCACTCATTAGTTATTTTGAAAAATATCAAGCACTATTAGATGAGGATAGTCGGCGACGTTTAAAAACTAATCCGTTGCGTATATTGGATTCTAAAAATACTACTGTACAAAAAATTTGTTTGCAAGCGCCTCGTTTAATTGATTATTTGGATAATTATTCACTTGAGCATTATGATCAATGGAAAAATATGCTCACAGCACTTAATATTCCTTTTGTTGAAAATACTAATTTAGTTCGTGGTTTAGATTACTATAATTTATCAGTTTTTGAATGGGTAACCGAAGAGCTTGGCTCGCAAAGCACTGTATGTGCAGGAGGGCGTTATGATGGCCTAACAAAAGAGTTAGGTGGTCAACCAACACCTGCTGCAGGTTTTGCAATTGGCGTTGATCGACTTTTATTGTTGGCTATCGAAAAAGGTCAATTACCCAAAAATCAAACACCGGATATTTATTTAATCCAAAAAGGAGAAGGGGCAGCGCTTTATGCGCTATGTATTGCAAAACAATTGCGACAAGCTGGTTTTCGCGTTTTGCAACATGCAGGAGAAGCTAAATTTGCTTATCAATTTAAACAAGCTAATTTAAGCCAAGCGCGCTTTGCGGTTATTGTTGGCGAAAGCGAAATTGCTTTGAATAATGTCACCATTAAACCCCTTATTGATGATAAAGCACAGCAAACAGTCAAGCAAGTTGATATGATAAACACCTTACAATTTTTAACAAAGGAAATACACCCCGATGGCGCATCACTTAGATGAACAAGAAAAAATTGAACAGTTAAAATATGTTTGGCGCCATTATGGTAAATGGATTATATTGGGATTGGGCGCTCTAATTATTGGTTATATTGGGCATGTCGGTTATAGTAACTATCAAGCAAACCATGCGCATAAAGCAGCCGATCTTTATTTAACGCTCGAAAGCGCATCGAATGACCCTAAAAAAATGCAATCAGTGACTGAGCAGTTAATGAATGACTATGCTGATACAGCTTATGCTTCGCGCGCTGCTTTGGTTATGGCAAAAGTTGATTTTCTCTATCAGAAAACCGATGAAGCACAAAAAAAATTAAATTGGGTGATTACAAATAGCGACGAATCTGCACTAAAAACGGTCGCACAAATACGTCTTGCAACACTATTGATGGACAAAGAACAGTATCAAGCAGCTTTAGTTGCGATCACCAAACCTTATGATCAAACTTTTTTACCACAATGCTTGGAACTTAAAGGCGATATTTTGCGATCAATGGGCAATTTAAAAGCGGCAAAAATTGCCTATCAAACCACTCTAAAAATGCTTAACGTTAATGCGCCAAATTATTTTTTACTAGAAATTAAATTAAGTGAACTAAAAAACTGATGAAATCCATAAAATTTTATCGAATTATTGGGGTTGTGCTGACTCTTTTTATCTCGGGATGCACAAGCTTTTTAGCTCCCAATCTTCATAAACCAACTCCACTTACTCCCATTAAAGAAACTCAAAAACTTATTGTTCAATGGACTTTTTTTGCAAGTAAATCTATTGATAAGCGATTGTCCAGTAGTTTTTTTCCGGTATATCATGAGGGATCTTTTTATACCGCTTGGCCAAATGGCAGAATTGAAGTTATTGATGCGCTCACAGGTCATTTATCAGCAAAATGGTTTGTAAAAACAGCTGAATTGACCGCTGCGCCCGCCATTGACAAAGCTATCTTATTTTTAGGAACAACCGACGCACAAATTATTGCTTGGAATAGTAATCAAAAAAAAGAAATTTGGCGAAGTAGCCTATCAAGTTTGATTTTAGAGCCTCCTCTAATTGTTGATGATATCGTCATTGTCAAAACTGCTGATGGTCATATTAGCGGTTTTGATGTGAAAGATGGTACTTTAAAATATCACAATAATTATGTGACACCCAATTTCATGATTCGTAGCCAACAATCTTTATTTTTATTGGACAAATCAATATTTTTATTAGGCATGCCATCTGGTTATCTTCATATTATTAATGCAAAAACAGGTTATAAGCTTTTGGGGATCCCCGCTGGAACCGCCAAGGGCTCTACTGAATTTGAGCGTGCTGTTGATATAATTAATCCGCCTATAGTGGCTCAAAATTTACTCTATATGGCAACTTATCTCTCTAAAGTGATTTGTTTTGACCTGAAAAAGTCTCAAAGACAATGGTCTGCTGATATTTCAACTCATCAACCAATCGCTTTAAGAGAATCGCAAATTATTGTCAGCACTGAAGATAGTATTGTGATTGCATTAGATAGCCAAACTGGCAAAGAAATTTGGCGCTTAAATGATCTGCGTTATCGTAATATTTCAGCACCCGTTATTTTGGATGATATGATTTTTGTCTTTGATTATGCAGGTACTGCACATTTAATTGATCCTAATTCTGGTCAATTGGTTGGTCGACGTAATATGGGTATGGGTTCTTTATTAAGTCCACCCCAATCTTTTGGTCAAGGCATTTTGCTACAGAATCATTATGGTCAATTAGCTTATATTGCACTAAAGAAATAATGAGACCAACTATCGTCCTCGTTGGACGACCTAATGTCGGCAAATCAACACTCTTTAACCGTCTAACAAAAAGCCACCAAGCAATTGTGATGGATGAACCGGGCGTCACAAGAGATCGCCATTTTGGTCATGGTAGAGTAGGGGATAAGCCTTACTGGGTCGTTGATACAGGAGGCTTTGAAATACAACCCAGCCATAATCTTATTCAGCAAAGTATTCGGCAAACACTTCGAGCGATTGATGAGGCGGATGTCGTTATTTTTTTATTAGATGCACAAGTCGGTGTAACTGCTCAAGATAAATTGTTGGCTGATGAACTACGCAAGTATCAAGGGTTACTATTTTTGGTAACCAATAAATCAGAGGGAATGATTTCAGATTTAGCCACCGCTGATTTTTATGAACTCGGATTAGGTCAACCTTATGCAATTTCTGCGGCGCACGGACATAATATTCGTGAGTTAATGCTGTTAATTTTGGAAAATTTTGTTAATGATGACAAAATAACCGAAGTCCACAAAAATCATCCAATCTTTGCCATCATTGGGCGTCCTAATGTCGGTAAATCAACATTAGTTAATACAATGTTAGGAGAAGAGCGAGTCATTACATTTGATCAGCCCGGTACGACAAGAGATAGTATCTTTATTGATTTTTCATTTAAAGATAGACCTTATACATTAATTGATACAGCGGGTATGCGTCGCAAAAGTCGTATTGATCAAAAAGTTGAGAAATTTTCAATATTAAAAACTTTGCGCGCAATGGATGAGGCCAATGTTGCTTTATTAATGTTAGACGCTAAAGAGGCTATTGCGGACCAAGATGGCGCTATTGCAAAACTGGCTTTGGAAGCAGGGTGCGCTTTGGTTATTGCAATTAACAAGTGGGACGATATTAATCAAACAGAAAAAGATATTCTCAAACAAGCCTTTCATCAAAAACTTGCTTTTTTAAGTTTTGCTAAATTCCATTATATTTCAGCTCTAAAAAGTTCAGGTATCTCGGAAATTTTCCAATCTATTGACGAAGCGTACGCTGCGTCTAACATTAAGTTGCCAACCCCAAAGCTCACTAAAATATTAATAGCAGCCACAAAAACTCAGATGCCCTCAAGAGTCGGTAAAATTATCCCTAAACTACGCTATGCGCATCAAGGAGGTAATTTGCCGCCGACTATTGTTATTCATGGCAATGCACTTCAATTGGTTTCAAAACACTACACGCGTTTTTTGGAGAATCGCTTTCGTCAAGCTTTTCACTTAGTAGGTACACCACTTAAAATACAATATAAAACAGGTCGTAATCCTTATCACAAAAAAGTCACTTCTTTTAAAAGATAAATCTTTTTTGAGTTATTTTTATTAGGTTCAAACGAATGAATAAAAATGTTTTAGTAGTAGGTACACAGTGGGGCGATGAAGGAAAGGGTAAAATCGTTGATTGGCTCACTGATCACGCTGAAGGGGTTGTACGATTTCAAGGCGGGCATAACGCAGGTCATACCATCGTTGTTAATGGCAAAAAAACGGTATTGCGACTGATCCCTTCTGGGATTTTGCATACTAATTTGATTTGTTTTATTGGTAATGGTGTTGTGCTATCACCTGAAGCACTTATTAGGGAAATTGAAGAACTAGAAACTGCCGGTATATCAGTTAGTAATCGCCTAAAAATTGCCCAAACTTGTCCTTTAATATTACCCTACCATGTTGCACTGGATCGGGCGCGAGAAACCCACAAAGGGAGTAATAAAATCGGAACAACAGGGCGAGGTATTGGACCTGCTTACGAAGACAAAGCCGCAAGACGCGCCATTCGTGCGCAAGATTTATTTTATCCAGAGCAATTGAAAATAAAATTAAAAGACAATATTGATTATTACAATTTTATTTTAGCGGGCTATTTCCATACTAATACCATTCGTTTTGACGAAGTGATGAGTTATATTTTGCGTTATAGTCAACAACTTTTACCAATGATTACCGATGTTTCTAGTGCGCTTTATGATTATTATCAAGCAAAAAAACCATTATTGTTTGAAGGAGCTCAAGGAACTTTGCTTGATATTGATCATGGCACTTATCCTTTTGTAACCTCCAGTAATTGTATAGCAGGCGCGGCTATGAGTGGTGCTGGCATTTCACCTCAAATGCTAGATTATGTATTGGGAATCGCCAAAGCTTACATTACCCGGGTTGGATCGGGTCCTTTTCCCACCGAACAAGACAATGAAGCAGGGCAATATCTTGCAAAACGAGGCAACGAATTTGGGTCGGTAACGGGTCGTCCGCGTCGCTGCGGTTGGTTTGATGGGGCCCTATTAAAACGTTCTGTGCAAATCAATGGTATTAATGGTCTTTGTATTACCAAACTTGATGTAATGGATGGTTTGGCGGAAATCAAGCTATGCACTGGCTACCGCCTAAGAGGGCAAAAGATTGAAACATTGCCTTTTGGTGCCGATGAAGTAGCTGCTTGCGAACCAATCTATGAAATTTTGCCAGGTTGGAATGAAAACACAGCAAATATTCAGCATTATGAAAACCTTCCTAAAAATGCTAAAGCTTATTTGCAGCGAATCGAAAAAATATGCGGTGTACCCATTACAATTATCTCGACTGGGCCAGATCGCAAAGATACCATTGTTCTACAACATCCTTTTGAGACCTAGAATAGGGATAATTTATCTAATAATTAGGTAACTATTAAATTTAACATAATATATATTATACGAATAACTACTCACATTAAAAAGCCACTTTTTAAGTGGCTTTTTTTAGACAGGTCAGGTTAATAATACCAATAGCTAAGATATAACTTAACGCTTTTCTGATCAAACCATTGATCAGCTTTGGGGGTATTGGCTTCATGTTGCCATTTGAGCGTGCCATATGCCAAAGTAAGAAACACATTATTACTCAAAGCATAATCAATTCCTGCAACACATTGGATGTAGCCTGGTAAATGATATTCTGATTCTGGCTTATCTTTTACACTGTACTCATTTTTAGCTTTTGCGCCATACGCAACACTAAATTTAGGAGTTATTTTTCCCATCCGATAACTTGCACTAAGCGCAACTTCATGCATTGGAAAAGCAAAATATTTAACACCATAGTCTGTTTGTTTTCCATATATCTCAGGATGACAACCTACATATTTCTCAATTTGATCATCTGACATATAAGCCACTGTATCACCCCATCCCGCATTGTTATGTAAATACTGGTAACCCAATAGCAAAGACAAATTACCGCTATTTAACCCTCCTTCAACACTATGAAGGTAAGCATTATGTTTTGTCTTGGACTCTTTATTAAGTAGACCATCTTGGCGAATTAATCCGGTATATTTAATAAAAGAACCACTTTTGCTATCCTGGTATTGCAAAGTGCCACCATAGGTATTAACTGGCTCAGTGGTAGCAGTAATCGCAGCACCTTCTAGATCATAACGTTGGTAAATACCAGTAATACGCTGGGCTAAACCTTTTACCAAATGAAGAGATAGTCCGTCAAAATTAGGAGATTCATAACGTATCGCATTGGTCACTGGAAAAAAAGTACGCGAATAAATCGTCAGATTGGCAGCTCCACCAGTTGACCAAAAATTGGGTGACAACCCTGTATTGGTTGCCAAAGAGCCTAACTTAACCTTACCATAAGGTGTTTCAAGACCAAAATAGAGAGATTTGAGAGCCAATGGCTTCAATTTATCGCTCTCAAAACCTTCTCTCGTAACTTTTCCGATGGGTTTAGCAGCAAGATAGTGTGCGCCACAAAGAAATTTAAAATCCCAATCTTTGAGGGATTGAATAGGTTTACTTGCATCAAACCCAATATAGGTATCCCAATTATAATTCTCTCTTAGATTCTTATCATTTAAGTGATTATTAACCGTACCCAAGTTAATACCCGAATCATATCCCGCACTAACGTTAAAGTTGATGTAGGGTGAAAAAGTAAAAGTAGCTGGTTGTGGCTGTGGAGAAGATTGCGCATTATCAGCTAGCAATAACTGAGGGAAAAACAGTGATCCCAATAACACAACAGCAAAATAGTGAGAATATTTCATTATCAACAACTTTCGTATTAAATGGATTGATATAAAAAAATTTCATACTGAACTACTACATAATAATACAATTGCCTGCGCAACAATAGCCTCTTGTCGACCCAAACAACCAAATCCTTCATTGGTTTTGCTTTTTATATTGATCATTTGTAGAGAGATTTTAAGATCTGAGGCAATATTCTCACACATTAAATTAATATATGAGTTTAATTGAGGTGACTCTGCGATAATGGTAGCATCAACATTTACAATGTACCATCTTTTTTTCTCCAATTGATCACTTGTTAAACGTAGTAATATGCGACTGTCAATATTGCAAAAAGTAGGATCACAATCAGGAAATGAGCGACCAATATCTCCTAACCCTGCCGCGCCTAATAAAGCATCAATAATAGCATGCAGTAATACATCTGCATCTGAATGACCTAAAAGCCCTAAAGGATAATCGATATTAACGCCACCCAGAATAAGCGGTCTATTTTTTACTAAAGCATGGATATCGTAACCTTGGCCAACTCGAAACATATCATTTAACCTCTTGGATGCTTAAAAGACGCAAGAAATGATTGGGCAAAATTTAAATCATTTGGATAAGTAATTTTGATGTTACTTCTTGAGCCCATCACAATGGATGCTTTATACCCTAATTTTTCAATCGCTTCGGCTTCATCTGAAAAATCACCCTCTTTTTGAAGAGCTTTAGCGAACAAAACAGCGCGAAACATTTGTGGGGTTTGTGCCAACCAAAGATGAGCTCGATTCATTGTTTGACTAACTAATCCTTGTTGGATTTTTTTAAGTGAATCAGATACGGGAATGGCGAATAATCCCCCTACTTTATGAGGTTTTAAATAATTAATAAAATCTGAAATATCATTGTGTTGAATACAACAGCGAGCCGCGTCATGCGTCATTAACCAATCTTGGGGTTCAATCGTACAAATTTGATTCAATGCCTCAAAACCTTGTTGTACGCTTTTAAAGCGACTTATTCCGCCGACTCTTAATACAATAAGCGAATCAAACATAGACCAATCAAATTGGTCAAAATATAAATCGTCAGGCGCAATAACAACCGCAATTTGATTAATTTCTGGTGTTTTAAACAGTGTATTGAGCGTGTAGAACAACAAAGGCTTGCTTTTAACAAGCTGATATTGCTTAGGTATTTCTGGATTCATCCTTTTGCCCAATCCTGCAGCCAGAACCATGGCAATGCATTGAGTCATGAATACTTATGCCACATACAATTACCACCCAATTGCTTAAGATAGTTTTCGTGAGAAGCGCATTCTTTTTCAGAAGCCAATTGAATTTTTAAAGTTGATTGATCAATGGTCAATGCTGATGCAAATGGTTTCATTTGACTTTGTGGATCCATATTAATTGCTAAAATTTCCTGCCCTCGGGTCAGTAGTAGATAAATTTGAGCCAACAAATTGCAGTCTGTCAAAGCGCCATGTAGTGTTCTATTTGAAAGATCAATATTAAATCGATCACATAAAGCATCCAAATTATTTCGCTTTCCTGGAAACATTTCTCTTGCAATATGCAGTGTATCGATAACTCCAGCACAAATTTTTTCAATAGGATCCATATTCAGTCGCGCAAACTCGGTATTCAAAAATCCAACATCAAATACCGCATTGTGAATAATAAGCTCCGCACCGCTTATAAATTCAGCAATTGTAGATGCAATGGCTGAAAATACGGGTTTGTCAGCTAAAAATTCATTGGTAAGCCCGTGAATTGATTGGGCGCCCTCCTCTATTAACCGCTCAGGATTGATATAGACCTGATAATTTTGTCCAGTTAACTGTCGATTAATCATCTCTAAACCAGAAAAATCAATGATTCGATGGCCTTGCGCTGAATCAAGACCTGTTGTTTCAAGGTCAAGAATAATTTGTCTCATTCATAGTCCTATAACGACACTGATTTTTGTCGAACAGTTAAAATACCTTGATTAGCTAATTCATCGGCCATCTCATTCCCAACATAACCTGCGTGACCCTTAATCCATATCCATGTAATTTCATGGCGCGCTACTTCTTGATCAAGCATTTGCCACAAATCAATATTTTTGACTGTTTTTTTAGAAGCAGTTTTCCATCCACGAACCTTCCATTCTTTAAGCCATTCACTGACCCCTCTTTTAACATATTGAGAATCAGTATAAAGCGTAATTTGGCAAGATCGATCAAGCGCTTTTAAGCTTTCTATCACAGCCATCAATTCCATGCGATTATTGGTAGTATCTAAAACACCGCCATATAATTTTTTTTTATGCACCCCATAACATAAAAGTGCGCCCCACCCTCCCACACCCGGATTACCCTTGCAAGCCCCATCGGTATAAATCTCTACTTCTTTGCGACTCATCGCTATCATTTTAAAATCATGCTTTGCTAAGAATATTTGTTATCAATAACTGCTAAAGGTTTGGTGATACCAATTGATTTCCACTTTGGTGCAATGCAACGCACATGATAAATCTTTTTGGTGGCGCTTATACCATAAACCGCAGCACCCATTGGCCACCATCGATCACCCATATCATTTGTAAGTTGGCTATATTTTAAACTCAACAAAAAAGGAGGGGTATAAATCATAAAATAACCCCTCTCGATTTCTAGACCGACTAATCGACACCAATCTTTAAAGCAGTTTAAGCTAAAAAAAGCGCCATTCCATGGTACTTTGGAAGATTTTTTTTGAAAAAAATGTCTTATACCCCACAAAGAAAATGGATTAAAACCTGTTAACAACAAGCGTCCGCCTGGAATTAAAGTGTGGGCAACTGCTGACAAAATTTGTAATGGTTCTTCATGAAAGTCCAAAGTATGAGGCAATAAAATCAAATCAATACTTTCATGCTGAAAAGGTAACACAGTTAATTTTGATAGAATAGTTGCGGAGCTTATTTCGTCAATGGTTGCGCAATGGGCAATACGGCAATTATTGAGTAAATTATACTCTGGCAAGCCTATTTGCACTGCATAAAAACCAAACATATCAGTCAGCATACGCTGAAAAAAATGGATTTCATTCAGCGCAACATGGTGACCTAATGGGTCTTTTTTTAGCCAATCGCCAAATTGATGACGCAAAACACGAGAGTCGCGCACCATATAAAGAGCATTCCTCAATTAAGTGAGCAAACCTTGATTACCCTCTTAATTCGCCATTATAATCAATAGTTGCTGATTAATTAGTTTTTTTCGGTATTCATTTATTGATGCGATAAATTATTATGCCTTTTTTTCGATATCTTTTCTTTTGCATGGTTTTAATTGCGCTTTCAACTGCCGCAAAAGCGAACGATCAAGTCTTACCTCAGGACGCATTGATACAATCAATTATTCAACTTAATACAGAATCTTTGCATGACCAAGACAATCTTTGGCAAATTATCCGAGAAGGTACACAATTAAAAGAAGTTAATCCAGAGCTCGTTCGTTTGCACGAAAAGCAATTTGCTGAGCAACAAGCCTATCTTTTGCGTGTGTTTGATCGAAGTCGACCTTTTTTATTTTTGATTACCCAGGCACTTAAAAAACGCGATATGCCTATGGAAATCGCCTTATTGCCCATTGTGGAAAGCGCTTATCTTGCACAAGCTACTTCATCAAAGGGTGCTGCGGGTTTATGGCAATTTATGCCGACCACCGGTCAAGACTATCAGTTAACACAGACTTGGGATTATGATGCACGCCGCGATATTACTCAATCAACTGAAGCTGCCTTACGTTTACTGCAAAATCTTCACGAAAAATTTAAAGATTGGCCGCTCGCTTTAGCTGCATATAATTGGGGTGCTGGCAATGTATCCAGAGCCATGCTTAAAGCTTCGCAAGCGGGAAAAAAACCAACTTATGAAAATTTACATATGCCACAGGAAACAAGACATTATGTGCCAAAGCTCTTGGCGATTCGCAACATTCTCTTGGCAGCCCCCAAATACGGACTTAAGCTAGACAAATTGACCAATCAACCGCTTTTAGTATCGCTACCTTTAGATAAAGAAATGGATCTAGAAATTGCTGCTAAACTCGCTGAAATGCCTTTACAGGACTTTAAAGCACTTAATGCGAGTTACCGTCTACCTATTTTTTTGCCCAATAAAAATCGTCAAATTACACTCAATGTAGATCGCTTAGCGATTTTTAATAATAATCTTAAAAATTGGGGCAATCAATTGCTGGCTAAATGGAAAACCTATACGCCCAATAGCGATATGAGCGCAGAAATACTCGCCAAAAGCTTTGGGATGGATAAGGATGAATTGCTTCGATTGAACCATTTAGAAAATTCAACAATCATTGCCGGCAAACCGATCTTAGTGGCTAATGTTGAACAAAATATCACACCGATTATTACTGTATCGAATCGAAACTCTTATAAAGAAACCACCCCTATTGTCGAAGCAGTTGATCACCCTAAAAAATCTGTTCAGTTGCAAGCAGCAAAAATGCAAGTGCATCTTGTTAAGCAAGGAGATACATTAACTTATATTGCCAAAACATATTGTGTATCTGTTGAACATCTTAAAGCGATCAATCAGCTTTTATCGAATCATATTAAAATTGGTCAAATTCTTAAGATAGATCCTGTAACATTTGATGCGGTAGAATCAATGAGTGGCACAGTTTTAAAACAAGAAGATATCCATTAATTTTATTAAAAAAGTGATACTAGAACAAAAATCAGTCATTCACCGCAACAAATGATTGTTTTGGAGAGGTGCCGGAGCGGCTAAACGGCCCTGACTCGAAATCAGTGGAGGGAGCAATCCCTACGTGGGTTCAAATCCCACCCTCTCCGCCATTCAATCGCTGGGCATTAACCGTTTATTGATCACTTTTTATCAATAACTATCTTCAAACCCATGAGGTTAATGAATGGTTATTCCCACATATCGATCCGCACCAACAGTTGGAATAATATAGTTTCTATAAAATTTAATTCTCTTACTGCGAATTGTAAAAATTTGAGTGTGATGCAACGGGCTGAGTGGTATTTCATGCCTGACAATTTTTTGTGCTGCTTGGTAAAGTCTAATACGCTCAGCTTGATTAGTGGTATAACGGGCTTTATTAATCAAGCTATCGAATGGCTTAAAACACCATTTAGCAAAATTACTGGCTGATCCACATCCTAATGTAGTAGTTAACCAGTTGTCAGGGTCTCCATTGTCACCCGCCCAGATAGAAAATATAACATCATGCTCTCCGACTTGCGCGCGTTTCCAAAATTCTCCACCAGTGTAACTCACTAATTTAGCGTCAACGCCAATTTTTCTCCAATCAGCTTGGATTATTGCCGCGATGCGATCATTAGCTGGTGTTTGACCTAAGCTGATAAAAAACTTAAGTGAGAATCCATTTGGATAACCCGCTGCCTTAAGTAACGCTTTGGCTTTAACAGGGTCATAGGGTGCATTTTTAATGGATGCATCAAAAGACCATTGACCAGGAGGCATCACATTATGCGCTTGCGTAAAGAAGCCTTTGCCTATTTTTATTAATGCTGCTTTATCAATTGCCATATCTAAAGCTTGGCGTACTTTAGCGTTGTTTAATATAGATTTTTTAGTATTATAAGCAAGAAGAGATGTTTGAAACCCTGGCTGCTTATGGACAATAAATTGAGTGTTTTGTTCAAACTTTTCCACTTCATTAGTTGGTATCGCTCTTGGATGAGATAAGTGGCATTCTCCAGCTAACATTTTTTTGCTGCTCACTACCCCTTCTGTCACGGTACTAATAATCAATTGGTTTATTTGTGCTCGCTCTTCCTTGCTTTGATTCCAATATTGTTTATTAGCACCATAACGGATTTGCTGATCTTTTATGTGGCTTTTAAAAATAAAGGGGCCCGTACCAATAGGCTTTTGATTAATTTGAGCCGCTTTAGTTTGGTGAAGTAGTTGATTGGCATATTCAGCCGAATAAATAGATGTAAATTCCATTGCTATATTTTGTAAAAAAGCCCCTTCCGATTGCTTTAGTATAAACTGGATAGTGTAAGGGTCAACTTTGACAATTTTTTTGAGATTTTTATCCATCCCTAAGGCAAAAAAATAGGGAAACTCTGCAGGATAAGCCATATTAAAGGGGTGTTTAGGATTTCTCATTCGCTCAAAAGTAAACACCACATCATCCGCATTAAAGTCACGGGTCGGTTTAAAGTAATCGGTGGTATGAAACTTAACTCCTCGCCTTAAATAAAAGGTATAAGTTAATCCATCAGAAGAGACTTTCCAATGAGTGGCAAGACTAGGTTTTATTTGTGTAGAGCCATCCTTAAAAGCAACTAATTGATCAAAAATAGGAGCGGCTACTTCAATAGTGTCACCATCTGCATACTGTACAATATCAAAACCAGATGGTTTTTGGATAGAGCATACAATCAGTGTTTTGTCTAACGCCTTCCCCATTGCTTTATTCTTGAAAAAATTTGAACCGAACCAAGTTGCTATGCCAGCAATAACAGCAATCGTTAACAAAATTTTATATTTTTTCATGGTAAATTTACCTTGGGTATGTAGCTTAACACTCACCAATTCCAAATCAGTGAAACCCCATAATTAAATTGGTCTTGTTCAGTACGCTCATGCGCTTCAATGCTGATATTGTCTTTGAAGCGATAAGTTAGGGAGTGGGACATATC
>Ga0247837_1000344_pt1 | contig 97271 bp, 61 predicted proteins | sample LaCtaG_2_FD_187115 | JGI IMG/M metagenome (GOLD analysis project Ga0247837, IMG submission 187115) | Freshwater microbial communities from meromictic Lake La Cruz, Castile-La Mancha, Spain - LaCruzMarch2015_14.5m | ecosystem: Environmental > Aquatic > Freshwater > Lake | place: Spain: Castile-La... | reverse complement strand
TCGCCGGCAAAGCGACTTCGTACGCTGGAGCCGCCATCAACGGAGCCAAAGTCCGCTATCGCGTCACGCGCGAAGTCCGATGGCCGGTTTGGTTTATGAGTTGTTTTTCGTGGCGAATGCCACCTGCAATCGGGCAATCGCAAGAGATAGCGCACGGCTGGACCACGACCGAAGTCGACGGTTCCTTCACTGTCAACTTTGTTGCCAAGCCGGATCGCTCCGTTCCTGAAAGCGACCAACCAACATTTCACTTCACGGTTGTCGCGGATGTAACCGATGGCACCGGTGAAACTCGCACAGCCACAAAATCGATCAACGTTGGCTACACCGCTCTCGATGTCAACCTCACTGCCAAAGATTGGATTGTTGCGGACGAAGAGACAGTCATCAAACTTGCGACAACGACACTGGACAGCGAAGCCCAATCGGCCAAGGGGATGCTGCGGATCCACCGTCTAAAAGAACCCGCGACAGTTCAGCGAGCGGATTTGCTCGGCCAACGCATCGTGCAATCTCAGCGGGCTGCAGGGCGAGGTCGGGGCCGTTCTCCGAATACGCCGCAAGTCACAAAACCAGCCCAGCCAGGCGACGCCTCAGACCCTAGAACTTGGGATATTGGTGAAGCGATCGAAGTGAAAGCGTGGGAAACGAAGGCGGATGGAACGATTGAATTGTCCTTTCGCTTGCCCGTTGGACATTATCGGGCTATCGTCGAAACACAAGATCGGTTCGGCAAGCCGGTCACGGCCCAACTCAACATGCAGACGCTCGATCCCAAGGCCAATAAGCTCGGTTTGAAGCTGGCGAATCTGTTGGCTGCACCGAAATGGCAGCTTGAACCCGGCGAAAAATTGCAAGCAGTCTGGGGCTCCGGATACGATACCGCACGAGCCTATGTCGAAATCGAACATCGAGGCAAAATGCTTCAAAGTTTCTGGACCAAGCCTGGGGTTACCCAAGTTGCAATCGAGCAAGCGGTCGATGAATCCATGCGCGGCGGCTTTACCATTCGAACCACCTGCGTTCGCGAGAACCGTGCTTACCTCGAATCGCGAGTGGTAGAGGTACCGTGGTCCAACAAAGAGTTGACGCTCAAATGGGAACGCTTTGTTTCCAAGTTGGAGCCGGCAGCCCGCGAGACATACACGCTTACGATCAGCGGTCCGAATGCAACCAAGGCGACTGCCGAGATGGTTGCTGCACTTTATGACGCCTCTCTGGATGCTTACGCCAAACAAAATTGGCTACAACGATTCAACGTGTTTCGTCGCGAGAACGCGCGACTCAATAGCACGTTCGACAATGCGGCGGTCTACCTGAATCCCTATCGCGGCCAATGGAATGATCCCTTTATTTCGGTCGACGAACGCTATCGGAGTTTTCCGCAGGAGTTTCGGTTCGTACAATATTTGATGATGAGCGGCAGGGCCCGTGGAATGCCCGGCATGGGAGGCATGGGAGGCATGGGTGGGTACGGGGGTGATGAAAAATTGAGTCTTGCTGCTAGTTCTCCACTGGAAATGCGTGCAATGGCAACGCTCGGGGACGAATCGTCCATAAACAATTTCCGGAAAAACCTCGACTTTGCTGCCAGTGCAGACGGCGAAGCCGAGAGTGCCCCAACCAATAATGGCCCCGACCTAAGCAGTGTTTCCGTTCGAACCAATCTCAATGAAACCGCTTTCTTTTTCCCTCACTTGATTTCGAATAACGATGGCGTTGTCAAGCTTGAGTTCACCATGCCCGAGGCGTTAACCCAATGGCGATTCCTCGGTTTTGCTCACGACAAAGATTTGCGCAGCGGTTACCTCGAAGACACAGTAGTCACGGCCAAAGACCTCATGGTCCAGCCCAACCCGCCTCGATTCCTTCGCGAGGGAGACACGCTTGAATTCTCTGTGAAGGTAACCAACAAATCCACCAAGCCGCAAAGTGGCAAAGTTGCATTGCACCTCTTCGACGCGCGAACCAACGAACCGATCGACGGGGCGTTCGCCAACACCGACATCGAAAAATCGTTCGAAATTCCAGAGTCTCAATCCAAGAGTTTTTCGTGGAAGCTAGCCGTTCCCGACGGAGCTTACCCGATCGTTTACAAAGCGGTCGGTGCCACCGATAAGCTCTCGGATGGCGAAGAAGGCATGTTGCCTGTTCTATCGAAACGCATCCTCGTCACGGAATCGCTCCCCTTGCCCATACGAGGCAAGTCAACGCGTGAGTTCGATTTCAAAAAACTACTTCAATCCAGCGAGTCCAAAACACTACAGCATCAATCCCTTTCGATCCAGATGACATCCCAGCCCGCCTGGTATGCGGTTTTGGCTCTCCCCTACTTAATGGAGTTTCCCCACGACTGCAGCGAGCAAGTTTTCAATCGACTCTATGCGAACACCCTGGCACAACACATCGCCAAAAGCGACCCCAAGATCCATCGCGTTTTCGAAACATGGCGCAAACTCCAACCAACCGCGCTCGACTCACCGCTCACCAAGAATCAAGACGTCAAGTCCGTGATGCTTGAAGAAACTCCTTGGTTGCGCGATGCGGACCGCGAGTCAGAATCGCGTCGCAATATCGGAGTCTTGTTCGACGACAACCGCCTCACCGCCGAAGTCGAACGCGCCATGCGGAAGTTGACCGAAATGCAGCGAGATAACGGTATGTGGCCTTGGTTCCCAGGCGGGCCCGACAATGAGTATTTGTCGCTCTATATCGTGACCGGATTTGGACGGCTCAAGAATCTCAAGGTCGCGATCGATTCGGCACCTGCCATCAAAGGGCTAGATCGACTCGACGCTTGGGTCCATGAGCAATACGATCGTATTCAACGGGATTCCAAAGATCCCGAGTCGAATCATTTGAGTACCACGATCTCCCTGTATCTATACGGGCGCAGTTTCTTCTTGGCGGAAAAACCCATTGCCGACCAGCACCGAATCGCTATCGACTATTGGCAACGTCAAGCTCGCAAGTATTGGCTCCAAGTCGGAAACCGACAATCACAAGCTCACATCGCGATCGGCCTGAAACGCATGGGGGACGCGGAGACTCCAAAAGCGATTCTTGCAAGTCTCAAAGAGAACTCGGTTGCGAACGAGGAGATGGGGTTGTTCTGGCGAGACGCCGAGCTTTCCTGGTGGTGGTATCACGCTCCTATCGAAACTCAAGCCGTCATGATCGAGGCCATTGATGAGGTAACCAACGATGCGGCCGCCGTGGAGGATTGCAAGGTTTGGCTGCTCAAACAAAAGCAAACACAGAATTGGAAGACGACGAAAGCCACCGCAGACGCCGTCTACTCGTTGTTGCTCCGGGGTACCAATTTGTTAAGCTCGGATGCTCTCGTACAAGTCACGTTGGCAGGTCAGGCAATCGTGCCCGTCAATGTAGAAGCGGGCACAGGATTTTACGAGCAAAAATTTGCGAAAGGTGAGATCAAACCAGAGATGGGCAAGATCGCGTTGACCAAGACCGATAACGGAGTGAGTTGGGGAAGTATCCACTGGCAATACCTTGAGGATATCAGCAAGGTCACGCCGCACGATGGCACTCCGCTGAAGCTCGAAAAGAAACTGTTCAAGCGACTGTTGACAAAAGCAGGACCGGTTTTGGAAGCCGTCGAGGGTCCGATCGCAGTCGGTGACGAAATCATTTGCCGCATAACGTTGCGAACCGATCGAGACATGGAATATGTTCATTTGAAAGACCATCGCGGGAGCGGTACCGAGCCAGTCAATGTGCTGAGCAAATACAAATTCCAGGATGGGTTAGCGTACTACGAAAGCACTCGCGATACCGCTTCGCATTTCTTTATCGATTATTTGCGCAAGGGGACCTACGCATTTGAATATGCGTTGCGAGTCCAGCATGCCGGTACGTATCCGTCTGGCATGGCAAATATCGAGTGCATGTACGCTCCCGAATTCAATAGTCATTCGGAAAGCATCTTGATGGAAGTACGAGCTCAGTGATTCAGTTATCCACGAAACTCATCACAGCAGGTTGCTTTCTTTCGTTCTTTGTCTTTGGCTTCGTCGACAATCTGAAGGGCCCGTTGTTGCCGGAGTTATTGCGAAACGGCGAGTACAGCTACCGTCAAGCCGGAACCATTGTACTAGCAGGCTACCTGGGCTTCATCTTGGCATCCCTTTTGACCGGAGTGATGGCCGATTTGGTCAACAATCGAAGTGTTTTGTTGTTCGCCGCAATTTGTCTTTGCATCGGAAGCATGGGATTCGGCACGACCCATTCCTACCTTGGCTTGATCGGTTTCATGGGAATAACGGGTGTTGGATTGGGGGCGATTGAGCTTGGCGCAAACGGATTGATAGTCGAATTGCATAGCGAGTCGCGTGGGCTATACCTGAATCTGCTATCCACGTTTCACGGATTCGGATCTCTGCTCGTACCGCTCTATGCTGGTTGGCTAGTCAACGCCGGGTTTCCATGGCAACAGATTTACGCCTCGAGCGTACTTTTGGCGGTCCCATTGCTCGTTGTTTTCTGGCCTCGCAAAGGTAGCTTTTCGGCGGTCGTGATCCGGCAGGAGGAGCCGACTGACATATCGCAGGAGCAGGAGCAGGAGCAAGGTTTTTCTTATTGGAGAGCGCTCTACCGTGACGGGTTTACTTGTCGCATGATCTGTTTCTATGTGCTGATCGCTGCTTATGTTGCCATTGAATTGAGTGTCGGCGCATGGATGATGGAGTACTTGCAGCATGAGCGCAACATGTCGGTGAGGACAAGTTCATTCTACCTTTCCAGTTTCTTTGTTTTGCTGATGCTGGGGAGATTGCTTGGTGCATTTGTTGTCGAACGAGTCGACACCCTTCTGGCGGTGTTTATTGCGATCTTTAGCAGTTCGATTTGCGTGCTTCTTGGGATATTCGGGAGCGAATCGCTCATCGTTTTGCTACCGATTTCGGGGTTTTTCATGTCCATTGTATTTCCGACGGTTACGGCCGCAGTGACAAAACTGCATGTGGCAAAGACGGGCACGATCCTGGGAATTCTCTTTGCGTTTGGGGGAATGGGCGGGGCGTTTGGACCATGGACAGTAGGATTTGTAAGCGATTTGGCGGGGCTGAAGATCGGCTTGGCCAGTTCACTCGCTTTTTCCGTGATCGCGCTCGGGGCATTGCTGAGTTTGAAGCAACAGGGCAGTTGATTGAATCGCAGTGAGCATCCGTTAGGGAGTATTTGGCGGTTAGCGAGGAACGGTTTACGAATCAGGATCCGAGCGTGTTCGGGATTGTTGTCTGAACGACCGGAGGCAATAATCTCATCCACAACTACCTGTGATCACCACCCAAAGAATGTGCGACACCACATTCCCTACCGAGCGAAAGAGCCATGAAGAAGATATCCCTTCCAACTGACGATGGTCCGACTCAAGAGCTTTTTGCGGACGGCACGGTTTCTGGGGAAGGCAAAATGAAGTCAGGCAAACGTCATGGCAAATGGAAGTTCTATTACCGCAATGGACAAACGAAAGCGGTTGGCAAATATGCTGATGGTGAGCTCGACGGATTTTGGGAGTGGTGGCGTGAGAACGGGCAACCGCTCCAGGCTGGCGCATTTGCAAATCGTGTACAGGTTGGGGCTTGGAGGCGATACTACGAAAATGGACAACTTTGGGACGAAGGCGAATACAACGACGGCAAGAAAGTTGGTGAGTGGACGACATACGACAAGTCCGGTGTTGTCAAACAACGAAAAACCTTCAAACCCAAGGTGAAGCGTAGCGACTGATTCGTGGAAGCACGGCTTTCGATTCGGGCTAGTATGACTCGGAGCTGGGTTCCCGCCTGCGCGGGAATGACGTGGAGTATTTTTAAAGTGGGATAGGCTTCTAGCCTGTCATTTTCAGCTTGACAAGCTGAAAGCCTATACCACTAATGGATCGAGCGATCGAAAGCCAAGCCAATAGCAATGACAACAAGGAGCATTATGTCCACCAAGCCTCACCGTTTTCTCGCGTTTCTTCTCGTTGCTGCGATGATCCAAGCGTCAAGCCGTCCGGCGGTCGCCCAATATGACGACTGGAAGCAATCGGGATCGCTGTTCATCTTAACCACACCCGACGGCGCGGATCTACCGGTTGAAACATCGATCGAAGGATTTCCGTTGCTCATTCGATTGAACAAGGAGTCTTTTGATTTCGCGAAAGCACAATCGCATGGTGAGGACTTGCGCTTCGCTACAAGCGACGGCATGCCTTTGCCCTACCAAATCGAAGAGTGGGATCCGGCGGAGGGAAAAGCGACCGTGTGGGTCCGCATGCCTAAGATTAGCGGGAATGCTCGCCAAGAGTTGCGAGTCTATTGGGGAAATGCCAATGCGAAAAGTGAGTCATCGGGCAAGGGAGTCTTCAATGAGTCGAATGGCTACCTTAGCGTGTGGCACCTCGGCGAAACGGTCGACGACGAGGTCGGATCGCTCCAATCGAAAGATGTTGGCACGGAAGTAGTACGCGGAATCATCGGCCAGGCACGACATTTGGCTGGAAGGCAAGGTGTGTTCTGCGGGGAGAGTATCTCGAACTACCCAAGTGGAGCCAATGATCATTCCACCGAAGCTTGGTTCCGAGCAGAAAAGTCGAACGGCAAAGTCATCGCATGGGGAAACGAGCAAGCGCAAGGCAAAGTGGTCATGAACTATCGAAGTCCACCTCATGTGAAAATGGACTGCTATTTCTCCGGAGCGGATGTCGCAACGAGAAACGCCATTCCATTGTCGAAATGGGCTCACGTTGTTCACACGTATCACCAAGGCGAATCGCGAATTTACGTAAACGGTCGTCTTGATGGCGAGACGAAAACGGCCTCGTCCCCTTTGAACATTAGAAATCCTGCGAAGCTGTGGATCGGTGGTTGGTACAACAATTATGACTTCATCGGCGACATCGACGAAGTGCGAGTCTCGAGTGTTACGCGTTCCGCCGAGTGGATCAAGCTACAATACGAAAACCAAAAGCCCATGCAAACACTCGTGGGATTGCTTGTGAGAGAAGGAAGCACGTTTTCCGTTTCGGATGCGAAGGTCACTTTGCAGGAAGGCCGGAGCAAGCCGGTATCCGTTCAAGCCGATGGAGCGCAAAAGTTATATTGGATTCTCAAACGCAATGGAGTGGACTCGATCGTTGCTGTCGACCAGTATTCGTATACTCTCGAAGCCGGCCGCGTGGTGGGCGACGAATCCTTTGATCTTCAGTGCAAAGCAGTGTATGCCAATGAAATCAAGACCGTAGATATCGCGGTGACCGTCAAGGAAGAAATTCCAGAGCCTCGTTTCACGCTTGATGCGCCGACGAAATGGAATGGACGAGATACGATCGAAGTGGTGCCTCGCATAAGCAATCTTGCCGGGATGCAGTCTCGTGGCGCAGGTGAACTTCATTATGTCTGGTCGGTTTCCGGCGGTGCTGTGATCAAGCGAGTTGAACCGGACAGGCTTGTCCTGAAACGCTCGCAGTATTCCGGTCCAATTACCGTGACCGCAGCCATCGATAATAGCGGCTTACCGACGACTGTTACGAGCGAGATTTTGGTCACAGAGCCCAAGACCGATCCTTGGGTTCAATGGACTCCCGGAAAAGAGGAAAAGCCCGTCGACAACCAGTTCTATGCCCGAAATGATAAGAACTTCGGAACGCTTCATTACAACGGAACGTTGGATCAACCTGTTGACTCCGCGTTCCTAAGGGTGTATTCCAACGACCTATTGGTTGCAACATACTCTCAAGGGTTTGTGCCTAAAAATCGAGAGCTTGGAATCGGTAACGATTATGCATTCACAGTTAAACTTGAGCCGGGATTGCAAAAGTACAAAGTCGAATTTGGGACCAAGACGGGCGACAAGGAGACGGTGGTTCGGACAGTCACGAACATTGTCTGTGGGGACGCTTATATCATTCAAGGTCAATCCAATGCATTGGCCACGGACACGGGCGAAAAGTCTCCACCGGAAACCAACGAGTGGATTCGCAGCTACGGCCGCCCCGACGGCAAGTCAAAAGACAACACCGCAAACCTTTGGTGCAATCCGGTTTGGAAAGCCCAGAAAGGGGAAAAGGCAGAACTCGGCTGGTGGGGAATGGAGCTTGCCAAGCGGCTGGTCGAAAGCCAAAGAATGCCGATCTTTATCATCAATGGAGCCGTAGGTGGAACACGGATCGACCAGCATCAGAGAAATGAAGCCGACCCAACGGATCTTGAGACTATCTATGGTCGGATGCTTTGGCGCGTTCAGCAGGCTCGGCTAACGCACGGTATCCGAGGCATACTTTGGCATCAAGGCGAGAACGATCAGGGGGCGGATGGGCCTGATGGTGGTTATGGCTCGGAGAACTACCAAAAGTACTTTGTTGAAATGTCGGCAGCTTGGAAGCAAGACTTTCCAAACATTCAGCACTATTATCTTTTCCAGATATGGCCCAACTCATGCAGTATGGGAAATGGACATGGCGACATGTTGCGCGAGATGCAGAGGACGTTACCACGCCTCTACTCCAATATGGACATCATGTCCACGTTAGGTGTCAAGCCGCCTGGAGGCTGCCATTTCCCGCTCGTCGGATGGGCTGAATTTGCTAGGCTCATTCAGCCATTGATCGAACGCGATCACTACGGATTGAAGAATACCGAACCCATCACTGCGCCCAATCTTCAGCGCGCCGAGTACACCAGCCCAGCGAAGGACGCGATCGCACTGGAGTTCGACCAACCTATCGTTTGGGCGGATACCCTGGTTGGCCAGTTTTATCTCGACGGAGAAAAGGACAAGGTTGCATCGGGCTCGTTGAATGGGAATGTGCTCACTCTTACGTTGACGGAGGCTTCTGCGGCGCAGCATGTTACTTATCTCAAGGAAAAGAGCTGGAGCCAGGAAAAGCTGATCGTTGGAAAAAACGGAATTGCCGCGCTTACTTTTTGTGAAGTGCCCATTCGTGTGAAATGAGTGGATTCAATGCTTAGTGTTTTGTCAACGCAAAGAATTAGGGTTCAAAAAATTAGCCGTTGGGCGCTAGCCCCAGTTGTTGACGCAAGAACCGTGGCTATCGCCATTCGGCTAATTCTAAAATTAGATTTGGACGAAGCACTATCCTCGTTTCAGAAGTGTAAACAAATTACTGAACCGGAGACCTGCAAGCCAGGCTCTACCCCTCACCCCCAGCCCCCCAGCCCACCTTGGGGCTCCGGATGAGCTTCCCATTCGTCCGTCATTCCCGCGCAGGCGGGAACCCAGCATCGCTCGCACTCCACTGGATTCCCGCCTACGCGGGAACGACTTGTGCACTGGATTCCCGCCTGCGCGGGAACGACTTGTGCACTGGATTCCCGCCTGCGCGGGAACGACTTGTGCACTGGATTCCCGCCTGCGCGGGAACGACTTAGCGTGGCTCATAGCGGGGGGCTCCCGTGGCGCCACCTAACTATGCTTGTCGACCAATTTGAGGGGTGGCCCCGTTAGGTGTTAGTTGACCGCATTAGGTGCCCGTTAGATGCGTGGATAGTCGCATTCACCGCCGTGACAGCGTTTGGATCTACGCATCCAGGGAAATAAAGTTTCCCTCTTGTGACGGATTTCCCGCTTTGCAGGCCATTTTCGCTTGCGTAAGGGGGGGGGCGGCAATTAGAACCGCTGCCCATCAAGGAACCTGAGGGTCGGGTTGTCCGTTTTTTCAGGCATGGGCAAGGATGCAAAGAGCAGTAAATCCAGATTAAAGGATGAGGTACTTATGTCTCGCAACGTAGGCGTTGGTCGGTGGATCGCGATCCTGGCTTTTTTGGTGATGGGTGCCGGCTGCCCATTGGAAAACCGAGGCTAACGCCCAACGGCTAATTGGGTTGAAAAACAGTTGCGGATGTGCTTAGAGCCGCACGGGTGTTGAAGTTCGGTTGTGTTGAAAAGTGTCATTGAGCGGAAGCCAGTTTTAGGAAAGTGCTTAGGTCAGCGATGAGTATTGCAAAGCGGTTCTGGGGTTGGATCAAGCGTTTCGGCTCGTTGGGATCGACCGCAAGGTCCAGGTTGCAGCGGGAGTTGGCTCGGCGTCTACGACCATCGCGACGTAGGTTGCTGAGGCTCGAATCCCTCGAATCGCGTCGCGTCTTTGCCACCGCGTCCCTTTCCGCCGGGATGCTGAGCATCGATCTGGATCAGACCGACGAGGTCGCTTATCTGACCAACGACGGAACATCGCTTCGGCTCGCTTCGAGCCACCTTGCGAGCGAGCTGAGCTTCAGCACCGCTGCCGTCACCAGCATTCAAGTCACCGACACGACACTGAGAACCCGTCAATCATTTTCCTTTTCGTATGGCTTGCCGTTGAGTTTATCTGGGAGCTTGCGTGTTTCTCAGATCGAGACGGTGGTCTTTGGCAGCGAATTGACGGTATCGGGTGCTAGTGGTCTGTCGGTCACTGAGAGTCAGTCGATTCAGGTGCGAGCACCGCTGAGCACCACAGGCGATCCTATTGTGTTTAACGCGAGAAATGGGATCACAATCACGCAGCCAGTGATCAGCGATGGCGGGAATCAGACGCTCGATGCCGACAAGGATGCGGACGGAGTCGGGACCTTGACGATCGATTTTCCGGTGAATGAGTTTACCGACCCAAACCCAAATTCGGGGAATGGTTTTGGAACCAGTGTTCTTGTCTTGCCGTCTGGTAATGTGGCGATCACCTCACCGAATGACGATTTCGGAGGTTCGAATGCTGGTGCGGTCTATTTGTTCAATGGGATGACCGGTTCGTTGATTAGTACCCTGAGAGGTTCTTCGGCGAGTGATCAAGTAGGGAGTACGGGACTGGTTCCGTTGACCAACGGAAACTATGTCGTTTCTAGCGAAGAATGGGATTCCGGAACGATCCTCGATGTCGGTGCGGTGACCTGGGGCAGCGGGGTGCTCGGTGTTAGTGGAGTGGTTTCATCGAGCAACAGCTTGGTAGGTTCCCGTTTTGCAGATAACATCGGTATCGGTGGCGTAACGACTTTGACCAACGGAAACTATGTCGTTGTGAGCGTTAATTGGGATTCCGAAACGATCCCCGATGTCGGTGCGGTCACCTGGGGCAACGGCACCAGCGGTATCTCGGGTGTGGTTTCATCGAGCAATAGCTTGGTAGGTTCCAGAGCAAACGATCAAGTCAGCAGCGGAGGCGTGACGGCTTTGACCAACGGAAACTATGTCGTTCAGAGCGCTGCCTGGGATTCCGAAGCGATCGCCAATGTAGGTGCGGTGACCTGGGGCAATGGCACCATTGGTATCTCGGGTGTGGTTTCATCGAGCAATAGCTTGGTAGGTTCCACCGCATCCGATTTCGTCGGCTCCTATGGAGTAACGGCTTTGACCAACGGAAACTATGTCGTTGGTAGCACTCGCTGGGATTCCGGGACGATCCTCGATGTCGGTGCGGTGACCTGGGGCAGCGGGGTGCTCGGTGTTAGTGGAGTGGTTTCATCGAGCAATAGCTTGGTAGGTACCCGTTTTGCAGATAACATCGGTATCGGTGGCGTAACGGCGTTGACCAACGGAAACTATGTCGTTAATAGCTATAACTGGGATTCCGGAACGATCCCCGATGTCGGTGCGGTCACCTGGGGCGACGGCACCAGCGGTATCTCGGGTGTGGTGTCATCGAGCAATAGCTTGGTAGGTTCCACCGCATTCCTTGGCGTCGGTCGCACGGGCGTAACGGCTTTGACCAACGGAAACTATGTCGTTCAGAGCGCTAGCTGGGATTCCGGAAAGATCCTCGCTGTCGGTGCAGTGACCTGGGGCAATGGCACCAGCGGGATCTCTGGACTGGTTTCATCGAGCAATAGCTTGGTAGGTTCCAGCGAATCCGATCAAGTCGGCACTGGCGTAACGGCGTTGACCAACGGAAACTATGTCGTTCGTAGCGCTGACTGGGATTCCGGAACTGTCACCGATGTCGGTGCGGTGACCTGGGGCAATGGCACCAGCGGTATCTCGGGTGTGGTTTCATCGAGCAATAGCTTGGTAGGTTCCAAGGCATCCGATCAAATCGGTCGCTCTGGCGTAACGGCGTTGACCAACGGAAACTATGTCGTTAATAGCAGTAACTGGGATTCCGGAACGATCGTCAATGTAGGTGCGGTGACCTGGGGCAATGGCACTAGCGGTAGCTCGGGTGTGGTTTCAGCGAGCAATAGCTTGATAGGTTCCAATGCATCCGATAACGTCGGTGGCCCTGGCGTAACGGCGTTGACCAACGGAAACTATGTCGTTCGTAGCAGTAACTGGGATTCCGGAACGATCACCAATGTCGGTGCGGTGACCTGGGGCAATGGCACCAGCGGTATCTCGGGTGTGGTTTCATCGAGCAATAGCTTGGTAGGTTCCAGTGCATCCGATACCGTCGGTAGAACTGGCGTAACGGTGTTGACCAACGGAAACTTTGTCGTTCGGAGCAGTACCTGGGGTTCCGGAACGATCAACGCTGTAGGTGCGGTGACCTGGGGCAATGGCACCAGCGGTATCTCGGGTGTGGTTTCATCGAGCAATAGCTTGGTAGGTTCCACCGCATCCGATCAAGTCGGTAGCACTGGCGTAACGGCTTTGACCAACGGAAACTATGTCGTTCGGAGCAATAGCTGGGATTCCGGCACTGTCACCGATGTAGGTGCGGTGACCTGGGGCAATGGCACCAGCGGTATCTCGGGAAGCGTTTCATCGAGCAATAGCTTGGTAGGTTCCAGCCTAGACGATAACGTCGGTTCCTTTGGCGTAACGGCGTTGACCAACGGAAACTATGTCGTTAATAGCAGTAACTGGGATTCCGGAACGATCCAGAATGTAGGTGCGGTGACCTGGGGCAATGGCGCCAGCGGTATCTCGGGAGTGGTTTCATCGAGCAATAGTATCGTGGGCCAGACTGCCAACATAGGTGCATCTTGGTCGATAACGACCGCCTCCAATCTTGACGCTTTCTTAGCCAGCAACCCGTCCGATGGATCAGGCCGCGTGGTGCTCGGTTCCAGCGCCCGAGGATTCTCACTCCCATCCACTCCAGCAGGCAGTCTCCAAGCCGCCAATGGCTCGGTGTCGATCAGCGTTGCCGAAACCAATCTTCAAGGGACGATCTCCTCAAATGCCAATGTAACGATCGCGCCTAGTCAAACGGCTCGCCAGATCGATCTCGGTTCCAAACCTTTCGGAAAACTTGGGCTGACCGACACCGAACTTGATCGGATCGCTGCCGCAAATCTCAGTATTGGTAGTCCGACCTCAGGTGACCTAACGATCAGTAGCCCGATCTCCCCACCGACTTCCACCGCGATACAACTAACGAGCGGCGGTACAGTCCTGATTGGCAGCGATTTGACGGTTTCGGGTACTACTATTCTGTCGGTCACTGAGAGTCAGTCGATTCAGGTGCGAGCACCTCTGAGCACCGCAGGCGGTCCCATCGTCTTTAACGCAAGAGATGGGATCACCATCACGCAACCCGTGATCAGCGATGGTGGGAATCAGACGCTCGATGCCGACAAGGATGCGGACGGAGTCGGGACCTTGACGCTCGATTTTCCGGTGAATGAGTTTACCGACCCAAACCCAAATTCGGGGAATGGTTTTGGAACCAGTGTTCTTGTCTTGCCGTCTGGCAATGTGGTGGTCACCTCACCGAATGACGATTTCGGAGGTTCGAATGCTGGTGCGGTCTATTTGTTCAATGGGATGACCGGTTCGTTGATTAGTACCCTGAGAGGATCTTCGGCGAATAATCAAGTAGGCGGTACGGGACTGATTCAGTTGACCAATGGAAACTATGTCGTTCGTAGCAGTAACTGGGATTCCGAAAATGTCACCGATGTCGGTGCGGTGACCTGGGGCAGCGGGGTGCTCGGTGTCAATGGTGTGGTTTCATCGAGCAATAGCTTGGTAGGTTCTACATTAAACGATAACGTCGGTAACGGTGGCATAACGGCGTTGAACAACGGAAACTATGTCGTTCGTAGCACTCTCTGGAATTCCGGAACTTTCCAAGATGTAGGTGCGGTGACCTGGGGCAATGGCACCAGCGGTATCTCGGGAGTGGTTTCATCGAGCAATAGCTTGGTAGGTTCCAGCCTAAACGATATCGTCGGTCGCGTAACGGCTTTGACCAACGGAAACTATGTCGTTGCTAGCCTTAACTGGGATTCAGGAACGATCACCGATGTCGGTGCGGTGACCTGGGGCAATGGCACCAGCGGTATCTCGGGTGTGGTTTCATCGAGCAATAGCTTGGTAGGTTCCAGTGCATCCGATCAAGTCAGCAGCGGTGGCGTGACGGCTTTGACCAACGGAAACTATGTCGTTCAGAGCGCTGCCTGGGATTCCGAAGCGATCGCCAATGTAGGTGCGGTGACCTGGGGCAATGGCACTAGCGGTGTCTCGGGAGTGGTTTCATCGAGCAATAGCTTGGTAGGTTCCACCGAATTCGATTACGTCGGCACTAACGTAACGGCTTTGAGCAACGGAAACTATGTCGTTCGTAGCCAAAGCTGGAATTCCGGAACGATCACCTTTGTAGGTGCGGTGACCTGGGGCAATGGCACCAGCGGTATCTCGGGTGTGGTTTCATCCAGCAATAGCTTGGTAGGTTCCAGTGCATCCGATAACGTCGGTAGCACTGGCTTAACATCGTTGACCAACGGAAACTATGTCGTTCGTAGCGGTTTCTGGGATTCCGAAGCGATCGCCAATGTAGGTGCGGTGACCTGGGGCAATGGCACCAGCGGTATCTCGGGCGTGGTTTCATCGAGCAATAGCTTGGTAGGTTCCACCGCAGACGATTACGTCGGTAACGATGGCGTAACGGCTTTGACCAATGGAAACTATGTCGTTGTGGGCGTTAATTGGGATTCCGGAACGATCTCCAATGTCGGTGCGGTGACCTGGGGCAGCGGGGTGCTCGGTGTTAGTGGAGTGGTTTCATCGAGCAATAGCTTGGTAGGTTCCAGTACATCCGATCAAGTCGGTGGTGCCGGTGGCGTAACGGCTTTGACCAACGGAAACTATGTCGTTCGTAGCACTCTCTGGAATTCCGGAACGATCACCGATGTAGGTGCGGTGACCTGGGGCAATGGCACCAGCGGTATCTCGGGTGTGGTTTCATCGAGCAATAGCTTGGTAGGTTCCAACCTAAACGATATCGTCGGTCGCGGTGGCGTAACGGCGTTGACCAACGGAAACTATGTCGTTCGTAGCTTTTACTGGAATTCCGGAACGATCACCTTTGTAGGTGCGGTGACCTGGGGCAATGGCACCAGCGGTATCTCGGGTGTGGTTTCTTCGAGCAATAGCTTGGTAGGTTCCACAGCAGACGATTTCGTCGGTATCGGTGTCGTAACGGCATTGACCAACGGAAACTATGTCGTTCGTAGCCCTGACTGGGATTCCGGTACTGTCAGCGATGTAGGTGCGGTGACCTGGGGCAATGGCACCAGCGGTATCTCGGGTGTGGTTTCATCCAGCAATAGCTTGGTAGGTTCCACCGCATCCGATAACGTCGGGTTAAATGGCGTAACGGCTTTGACCAACGGAAACTATGTGGTTCGTAGCACTAACTGGGATTCCGGCACTGTCACCGATGTAGGTGCGGTGACCTGGGGCAATGGCACCAGCGGTATCTCGGGAGTGGTTTCATCGAGCAATAGCTTGGTAGGTTCCAGCCTGAACGATAGCATCGGTCGCGATGGCGTAACGGCTTTGACCAACGGAAACTATGTCGTTGTAAGCGTTAACTGGGATTCCGAAGCTATTGCCAATGTAGGTGCGGTGACCTGGGGCGATGGCACCAGCGGTGTCTCGGGTGTGGTTTCTTCGAGCAATAGCATCGTGGGTCAGACTGCCGACCAAGGTGGATCTTGGTCGATAACGACCGCCTCCAATCTTGACGCTTTCTTAGCCACCAACCCGTCCGATGGGTCAGGCCGCGTGGTGCTCGGTTCCAGCGCCCGAGGATTCTCACTCCCATCCACTCCAGCAGGCAGTCTCCAAGCCGCCAATGGCTCGGTGTCGCTCAGCGTTGCCGAAACCAATCTTCAGGGGACGATCTCCTCAAATGCCAATGTATCGATCGCACCTAGCCAAACGGCTCGCCAGATCGATCTCGGTTCCAAACCCTCCGGAATACTTGGGCTGACCGACACCGAACTTGATTGGATCGCTGCCGCAACTCTCCGAATTGGTAGTCCGACCTCAGGTGACCTGACGATCAGTAGCCCGATCACGCGACCGAGTTCCACCGCGATGCACCTAACGAGCGGCGGTGCAATCCTGTTTGATACCGGTGCCCAATCCACAAACAGTGCGATCGATACCTCCGGCGGTACGCTTACTCTTGACGCGGGTACCACCATCAGGCCCGCTACCCAAGGTGTCGATGCGAACTCCTCGGCATTAAGCTTTGCCGCTGGGGATACGTTGCAGATGGACATAACGGGAGCGACGGTCTATTCTCAGTACAGTCAGCTTTCGGTCGTAGGTCCAGTGACACTAACCGGTGTAAACCTTTCACTCAACGTAAATTTCCCCGCGATGACCGGCACAGATACGTTCACTATCGTAAACGCCACAGGGGGTGTCACAGGCCAATTCTCTGGTTTGATTCAGGGTGGGACAATTAGCGTTGGTAGTTACGCTTACACCGTCAACTACACCGCCAATTCAGTTCAATTAGTTCCTGTAATTGCTCCTGCAATCACGCAGAGTCCTTCCAACCAGACGGTGGTGACTGGCAACACCGCCACGTTTACCGCTGCTGCCAGTGGGTCTCCAACACCGACGGTTCAATGGCAAGTCAGTACCAACGGTGGCACAAGCTGGAGCAATATCTCGGGTGCGACAAACACCAGCTACAGCTTCACGGCTGCATCGGGGGATAATGGGAATCAGTACCGCGCTGTCTTCACCAATACTGCCGGGTCTGCGACGAGCAGTTCGGCGGTTTTGTCGGTAGTAACGTTGGATGTTAGTCAAGGACAAGTCCAACGATCCTACATCCGTTACCTGGATATTACCACCGGGCAGGGCTCCGATGCATCGCAAATTGTTTCCTCTAACCGCATTCGACTTCGCAAGGCAGATCTGAATGGGATCGGTTCCCAGAATGTCCCACTGACTGGGTTCCTAAGTGCCAACGGGGCCAAGATTTCGGTCGACTTTGGTGCAGCAGGCATACAGAATAGCCGCAACACCAACGGGGCCGACGGTTACTACACCCTGGAACTGGATCTGGATAACGACAATGTGTTTGAGACATCGCTGACGTTCTATCGGTTGCTCGGGGATGTCAACGGGGATAGGCAGGTCAATTCTGCGGACCAAACTGCGGTTACTGCTGCTATTGGCTCATCGAATCCGCAGTATGATGTTAACGGAGATGGCATCGTCAACAGCACCGACGTGCTGCTGGTCCGACGCGCTCTCGGTCGCAGGCTTGCAAGCGGCCTTGCCGTGGATGATTGATCACTTCTGGAGCGAGATACCTAGATGAACACTACTCCGAAGCAACTCTACGCAACAGGTCGACTCGATTACCATAGTAGGTGGGTGGCACGTGGGCGGCACCGCCCCGTACCGAAGGGGTGTGTCCCCGCGCGATACAGAAAAAGGCCGCTAACGTCACCTCTCCCAGCAAAGCTGGGGGAGGTCGGAGCGAGCGTAGCAAGCTCCGGGAGGGGGTGCGACCTGGGTTTCGGACCGAGGAGACTGCGGCTGTGCTTATGCCCCCTCCCGAATGTCGCTGATGGCTCCATTCGACCTCCCCCAACTGCGTCGGGAGAGGTGACCTCTATTGCGTTATTCATTGCGTTGCACATCCGTTAAAGGCTTTTACCGAGCGAGCCACCTCAATTGCAAGGTCGTACATTTCGGAAAATGCCGAAGGGGTGTGTCCCCACGCGATACTTGCGTCATTCCCGCGCAGGCGGGACCCCAGCATCATGCGCACTCGACTGGATTCCCGCCTGCGCGGGAACGACTAGTGCGCTGGATTCCCGCCTGCGAAAGCTCCGACAAGCACAGCGGGAGATCGCAAGAAGATACGCATCGGCTACATCTCGCCAGACCTAAGACTCCATTCGGTCTGCTATTTTCTCATTCCGCTGCTTGAAAGTCATGACAAAGAGCGATTCGAAATCTTTTGCTACAGCGATGCGAGCAATCCCGATCAAACCACTTCGGAGATTCGACGGCTGAGCGACCAATGGCGCGATGTGCGGGGCAAGCCCAGTGCCCAAGTGCATCGAATCATCCAAGAGGATCAAATTGATATTTTGATCGACCTAGCGGGCCATACGATGGGGAATCGAATGGAGCTCTTTGGGCTCAAGCCTGCCGCGATCCAGGCGAGCTGGCTTGGGTAAAGATGAGGCGTCTCGCCCATGAATTCACGAGCGGGACGATCGTGAATCCATGGTCGAGACGCCCGAGGGTCTTTTGTCCAAGCTTCGCAACCTGCTTGGAGTGCTTAAGACGCAATCGCTGGCTCCCCGTCTTGATTCTTGGTGCTTTTCTTAGCATCCTCCGACACGATCTCAAGTTCAGGCAATCGGATTCGGACACCGTTCTTTCCAAAAACGACTGGGATTAGTTCTTTGGAAACGCCGGCGTCGTATGTCAAACCATAGTACTTGTGAGCGGGCGCTGAGAGACGAAGCACCCATCGAAGCAGCTCAATTCGAACCGCTTGGAAAAACGGTAGGTCGGGTTGGCTAATAATCTCTTCCTCTCCTACCTCGACAATCCACCGCTCGGCTGCGATCTGCATTTTTCCACGTCGTTGCAGATCCTTGAGCGCGCCTCGGATATCGGTTTGTTCCATATAGCCATAGGTCACATTGACCGCATAAATGTCGTTCCCAAGCTTGATGACTTCGTACCGTCTCTCGTCATCGTAGGTGGCGGTGGAGATCTGGTTGATGTGAAAGAGAGTTACGTGCGAAGGCAATACGCCATATTTTTTGAGAAAAACTCGCAGCGTAACGGGTGTGTAGTCGTCCAAGGTTCGAATGGGCTGCGAACATAAAAAGACCGCAGCTCGATCGCTCTCGACCAAACGACGACGGCCTTGGATCAGCGTTCTGGCTAAGGGCAAATTCTCATCGATGGCGAACTGAATCTCGTCCACTTTCTCTCGCAACATGACGAGCCAGTCGATCTTCTTGCCTTCCCGAAATCCGAAGTCGTAGAACGCTTTGGCCATTTGCGATCGCCCCCATTGCCACGTCAACATGATCACAACGAGGACCGATGCGATCGAGATTGGGAAGTACCCTCCACTAGCGATCTTGGTCAGGTTGCTGACGAAGAACATCATATCGACGCACATGATCGGGGCGCAGACAGCAAGGACATGCCATAGTCGCCAGTTCCATCGATAGAATGCCACGTAGCCAAATATCAGAGTCGTAATACCCATGGTACCGGTGACCGCGATGCCGTAGGCGGAAGCCAAATTACCTGCGGTTCGGAAGCTGATCGTAGCGATGACGCAACCTACGAACAGGGCCCAGTTCACCGATGGAATGTAGACTTGACCTTCTGCTTCATGGCTGGTGTAACGGACCAGTTGTCGTGGTGCAAATCCAAGCGCAATCGCCTGTTTTACGATCGAAAACATACCTGTGATCAAGGCTTGCGAAGCGATGAAGGCTGCCAGAGCCGCGATGCACACGTCGGCGATGTAGATCATGTAGTTCAGCGTTGGTTGGCCCGGAATTTTTGGCGTCAATGCAAAGAACGTATTGGCTCTTTCTGGGACGCCCTCTGCTATCAGATATCCGACTTGACCTGCGTAATTGACGAGCAAACAGGGCATGACGATCGAGTACCAAGCAATCATGACAGGGCGTCGCCCCGAATCACTAGGGTCGACGCTCATACCCTCACTGCATCGCTTGCTTGTTCGACGCATGAAGTGACCGATGTCAGCATACTTGGCTTCTCCACCCGTGATGGCCAAGACAACCACTCCAAAAATCGCCATCATTCCAAGCGTTGGAAAACTAAAAATGAACCGATACGCGTAGGCTGGATTGACAGCAAGGAAGACTTCCGGACTGCGGATAACCCATGGCAAACCCTTGATCGCGATCCAAGGGAACCAAACAAGCAACATGAACCAGCCAAACATGCCACCTATTTTGCTGGTCCCTCGCCACTGCGGCTTAAACAAAATGAACAGACTGACCAGAGTCGCAATGATGGCCCATTGTTCACCCAGCGGTTCGTACGCACCCAACATGCTAATGGCGGGCGTGATGATACCGTCGGCTGCAAGCAAGCCCGCAGCGGACACGACAAGGAAACCGAGCAATCCTAGACCAAAGATCTTTCCGGAGTAACCTTTCAGCAGTCCCCAAAGTGCAAAGTCGCCCCCTTCGCCTCGATTGTCGGCCCGCATAATGAGCAGGTCGTACTTGACGGTTAGGAAGACTAAAGCCCAAAAGACCAAGCTCAAACTGCCAAGTGCCTCATTGGCTGTAACCAAATTCGGCCCGCCTTCTCTGAGGATTTTGTCCAATGTTTCCGTAGGCAAGCCATGGTTTTTGAGTTTAATCGTCTCGCGAGTCAACTCCATAACGGTATACAAAACCGATGTGCCAATGTCGCCGTAAACCGTTCCTGAGGCTTCGCGGATCTTGGTGAACATTCCCGAACCGTGCGAGTTAGAATGACCGTGCGATTCAGATAGCTGTTCCGATTCGGCGATCCCGTTCGGCGTTTGATCTACCGAAACTTTTTTTGATTCATTTTGATTGGTTGTGGTAAGTGATAGGGAAGCGCTCCCAATAGATCCAGGACTAACGTCCGATTCGCTCACGATGCAATTTTTCCAGGAGGAACGATGTACAAAGCCTCACGCTATGGGATCATCATTGACTCCTTAGCAATAAACGCAATAGCGCACCCCACTAGAGGGGTGCAAGGTTTTTGGTTAAGGTAGGGTTTTGAATCGTTTTATGCCGCAAGACGCCATATTTTCGCAACTTTCAAGCAAATAGGGAAAAAAATTTCATGAGAGCACGCGTGCAAAACGGCATTTTTGGGTTTATGACTTGCCTTTGTTGCTTGGCCCTCGCACCGGCTGAATTGGCTTGTGGGCAATCGCCAGCCACATCGCCAGCTACATCGCTTGGTGCATCCGTCGACACAGCGAGCGTTTCCTTGGATGAGTTCTTTTTCGATAAGGCGTTGAGGCTTGAGCTGTACCAGTGCGGTGACGCTCGGGAGTTGACAACCACCATCCACAGCCTAGCCGAAGAACCGATTTGGCCTGAGAATCCAAAGAACCTGATTACTCCGTTTGCATACGGCAAGTACTCGGTCAAAGTCTTTGATCCGATGACCGATCGATTGATCTATTCGAAAGGCTTCGACACTTTCTTTGCAGAGTATGCGACGACCCAACCTGCCCAGCTTGGGACGAAGAAAACATTCGAAACGACGATTCGCATTCCGATGCCCAAGCAACCGGTCAAATTGAACATCGATCATCGGCTCGGTGACAATTCCTTAGTCACGGTTTTTACCGAGACGATCGATCCAAAGGGGACTCGTGTTCGACGCGAATCGACCGGAGAAACCGATAAGATCTTTGAGATTCAAACGACCGGGCATCCACATGATCGCGTGGATTTAGTCTTTTTGTCCGAGGGATATATGGCGGCTGAGCAAGATCAGTTTCAGTCCGATGTGAAGCGCATGGCGGATTACTTGTTTTCCGTTGAGCCCTATCAGTCAGCCAAAGATCGATTCAACGTCTCTGGCGTTTTTCGGCCTTCGGAAGAATCCGGAACCGATGAACCTCGGCAAGGTGTTTTCCGAAACACGGTTCTGAATTCCTCGTTCAACACGCTCGACATCGATCGCTATTTGCTGCTTGAGGAGAACCATCGAATGCATCAGATGGCTGCACGAGTCCCGTACGATACAATCGTCGTTTTGGTAAATACCAAGAGGTACGGCGGCGGAAGTATCTGCCTGGACTATTGTGTCAGCAGCACGGGCCATCCGTCTAGTCCTTCCGTTTTCGTGCATGAACTTGGACATGGAATGTCTTATCTAGCGGACGAGTATATTGGCAACGTATCGTACAACGACATGTATCCAGAGGGTATTGAGCCCGTCGAGCCAAACATCACGCGGGAACTTGATCCAGACAAAATTAAGTGGAAGGCGTTCCTGACCCAAGATGTTCCATTGCCAACATTGCCAACATTTTCACGTAAGACAAGCTCCAACGAACGGATTGTTGGCGCATTCGAGGGTGGCGGCTACGTTGCCAAAGGCATGTATCGCGCCGAGAGGAAGTGCTCGATGGGCAGTTCGGATTCAAGAGGATTCTGCGTTGCGTGCAACCAGGGGATTGAGCGCATGATTGATTTCTACGCACCAAAACACTAACTATTTTGCATCGATCGTTAGGACAGCGAAGGCGATAATGTAGGCTTGCCATCGCAGATAAGCAAAGCCGCAACTGTTTTTCAACCCAACGCGCCGTTGGGCGATAGCCCCGGTTTTCCAATTGCTCGACATTCGTCGAGAACCGGGGCTATCGCCCTTCGGCTATCAGTTTGTTTCACGCGAAGACTCGTACCGATATGCTTAGCAGATAATCGTATCCCAGTATTCATTCATTCCTACTAATTTGAGATCTTATGGACATGGCAGACGATCCGCCTCATCCAACTCCTCAGAGTGCAATTGGGCATGTCATCATCTATACCGACGGTGCAGCCGAACCCAATCCAGGTCCTGGCGGATACGGAGTCGTACTCTTATCAGGGAAGCACCGTAAGGAGCTCTCAGGTGGCTTTCGTCGCACGACCAACAATCGTATGGAATTGCTGGCGGTCATCGTTGGCTTAGAGTCTCTTACCAAGCGATGCAGGGTGACCCTTTACAGCGATTCGAAGTACGTGGTTGACTCGGTCGAACGGGGATCGGTTTTGAAATGGAGCAAGAATAACTGGTATAGGACCAAGACGGATAAAGCCAAGAACGCAGACCTCTGGGCTCGCTTCCTCGCTATTTATGCCAAGCACGAAGTCCGATTCAAGTGGGTTCGAGGGCACACGGGTGTACCCGAAAATGAACGATGCGATGTGCTGGCCGTGGCCGCTGCGCAAGCCTACGACTCACCGCACGACACGGGCTACCTCAAGGAAATTGGCGAACCGACCGCTTCGCTAGTCGAATCAGGAATGCCGAGAAAAGTTCAGACCGAATCGGAGAGCATCACCACACAACAAACAAAACTGCCGGCAAGTGACATTACGCACAAGGACGCTGGCGAACCGTGTCGCAAATGCGGTACTCCCATCGTGAGGAAGCCGACGAAGCCAAAGGCACCCAAGCCAGGTCAATCCTACTACTACGAATGGTACTTGCTATGCCCGGGTTGCAAAACAATGTACATGGTTGATGGCGGAAAACGCATGCTTTAAGTGGAGAGTTTTACGTTGCGGAATGGGTGCAATGGGTGCAATGATGACTTCTTGCTATTGCACGTGAAACCACCTAACATGAGTCCAACAAGCCTTTTCGATTTTCCACCATGACCACAGGCAAATGTCTCAGCACTTGACCCAACCGCTCTTATTGAAGAACCGACATTGTCGCATGAGTCGCATGACCAGGCTTGGACTTTGGAACTTGGGTCTCGGTATCGCTGTTCTAGGCAATTGCTCCGTGCAAGCCCAGTCATCCGTCGCCAAAGATAAATCATCGATGGCCTCCACTCAGATGCTCTTGACACAGCACTGTCAGAAATGCCATTCGGGGACACAACCCAACGGCGAGTTCAACATCGAAAACCTAACTCCGGACTTCGTCGATCGGAAGAATCGTGAGAAGTGGCTGGCATTGCTGGAACAGCTCAACTCGGGCAACATGCCGCCCATGGAGGAACCACGTCCGCCGGAACCGACAGTGAACGAGGCGGTCGAATGGATAACCGCGCGTGCGGATGCAGCGGAACTCGCGCGGCGTTCGGAACAAGGACGTGTGGTGATGCGTCGGCTCAATCGCGCGGAGTATGCAAACACGATGCGAGATCTACTCGGCGTGGAGGTTGATTTGTCAGACCTGTTGCCCCCCGACACGTCGACCAGCGGCTTCGATAACAGCGCTGAATTGCTCCACACCTCATCCTACCTTGTGCGCAGTTACCTGGATGCGGCGGACCTAGTGCTGGATGAGGCCATTGCGAATGAGCCGAAACCATGGCAACTCAATAAGCGTTTCGACATTAGAGAAGAACGCTCGGTCAAAGCGACGGGAAGCGTCTATCGCCATGTGGACGATGGCGTGGCAATATTTGCCTCCTGGGAGTCGGCCAACATTCGCGTCACGATGTGGAACTTCCGCAGCCATGTCCGAGGCAAGTATCGCTTTCGCATATCGGGATACGGCTTTCAAAGCGAGGGCAAGCCGGTCAACTTTCACGTTACGGCAGGCACACTCAAAGAGGTGACCGAAGAGCGACTGATCGACTATTACGCTGTGCCCGCCGACAAGCCGACCGTCATCGAGATTACGGAACAACTCGAGCCGGAGAACCGCATCCGCATCATCGCCGATAACCTACCCGCTCTGCCGCCAGCCGTTGAGAAAGTCGGTGCTGATAAGTACACCGGACCGGGCTTGGTGATTCAATGGGTGGATGTCGAAGGGCCACTGCTCGAGTCCTGGCCGCCACCGAGCCACCAAGCCATCTTTGGCGACCTGAAGCAAACGAAGGTCGCATCCGGCAGCGATCCAAATCGCCTCGAGGTCGTTTCATCCCAGCCAATGATCGACGCCGATCGAATCCTTCGCGAGTTCGCTCGCCGCGCTTTTCGGCGATCCGTGACGGATGAAGACATCAAGCCATTTCTTGCTCGCGTGAAATCGAGGTTGGATCAAGGCTACTCGTTCGAGCAAGCCATGCGAGTCGGTCTCAAGTCTGTGCTTGTCTCGCCGAACTTCCTTTTCCTGCGAGAGACGACCAATCCGACCAAGCTAGACGACTTCGCGCTAGCGAGTCGGCTGTCCTACTTCCTCTGGAGTTCGATGCCCGATGAGTCGCTGTTTCAACTCGCCGCCGAGAACAAGTTGCACGATCCGGATGTGCTGCGCCAGCAAGTCGAGCGCCTCCTCAACGACCCGAAAGCCAAAGCCTTCAACCAGAACTTCACCGGTCAATGGCTCAGCCTGCGCGCCATCGACGCCACCTTGCCTGACCGCACGCTTTACCCCGAGTATGACGACATCCTTAAGACCGCAATGATCAAAGAGACGTCGCTATTTTTTGATGAAGTCGTAAAGCGGGACCTCTCTATCACCAACTTCGTCGCCTCGGATTTTACCTTCGTAAACGCCCGCCTCGCCAAGCACTACGGCATTCCCGGCATTGATGGGACAGAGATGCGCAAGGTTGCACTGCCACCCGAAAGTCATCGCGGTGGAGTGCTTACGATGGGCAGCGTGCTCAAAGTCACCGCCAACGGCACCACCACTTCACCCATCCTCCGTGGCGCATGGGTGCTTGAGCGCATCCTGGGAACGCCGCCGCCGAAACCGCCTGCGAATGTGGAAGCCATCGAACCCGATATTCGCGGCGCTACCACGATTCGCGATCAATTGGAAAAGCATCGCAACGTCGCAAGTTGCAACTCCTGCCACAGCAAAATCGATCCACCCGGTTTCGCGCTCGAGAGCTTCGACGTGGTTGGCGGCTGGCGCGATCACTACCGTGCCCTCACCAACGGAGGAGAGAAAGACTCCCAAGGTCGCCGAGTTCGTCCCGGTCCTGTCGTCGACCCAAGTGATTCACTCCCCGACGGCAGACGTTTTGCTAACATCGACGAGTACAAAAAGCTCATTCTCGATGATAAAGATCAGCTTGCTCGCTCCCTAGTGGAAAAACTCCTTGCCTATTCCACTGGCGCAGCCCCGACCAAAGCAGATCGAGCGCAGATCGAGACCATCGTTCACAATGTCCGCGACATGAACTACGGCTTCCGTTCGTTGATTCACGAGATCGTGCAGAGTCCGATCTTTCAAACCAAGTAGTAAACCATGAAAATCCAACGCCGCTCATTCCTTAATGCTACGGGCATCACGCTCGCACTCCCCTGGCTCGAAACCTTTGCGGCCTCCCCAAAACGATTATCGGTCGACCAACCTCCGCGACGCATGGTCTGCATATGCGCGCCGCTCGGACTACATCCCGACAACTTCTTCCCGCAGGAAACGGGCAAGAACTACAAGCTATCGCCCTATCTCGAGCTTCTTGAAGATTACCGCGAAGACATGACGGTCATTTCGGGATTGGCCCATTCCGGCATGGGATCGAGCTTTGCTCACCAAGCCTCGGCCAGCTTTCTCACGGGCGTACCAGGTGCAGGCAGGCCCGGCTTTCGCAACGCAATCTCGCTAGACCAGTTCGCTGCCGATCACATCGGCACTCAGACCCGATTCCCCAGCCTCGCCTTGTCCGGCGAAGGTTCAGGAGGCCTATCCTGGACCCGCACCGGAGCGCTTATTCCCGCCGATAACTCGCCGTCGAAAGTCTTTGCCCGCCTGTTCCTCGAAGGCCGAGCCGACGAGGTTCAGGACCAAATGCGACGCCTCGAGGATGGCCGCAGCATTCTTGACGACGTGAGCGACCAGGCGAATTCCTTGCGTTCCAACTTGGGCAGCGAAGATCGCGACAAGCTCGATGAATACCTCACCAGCCTTCGCGAACTTGAGCAGCGAATGGTCAACGACGAAAGTTGGGCGAAGAAACCCAAGCCCAAGGTGGAAGTCGAGCCGCCGAAAGACATCCCGAATGCCGCCGACCTCATAGGCCGCACGCGTCTGCTCTTTGACCTCACCCATCTAGCGCTGCAGACCGACTCTACCCGGCTCATCACCATCATGCTTGCCGGCTCCAGCTTCGCCCCGCCGATCCCTGGCGTGACTCTCGGCCATCACGACCTCTCGCACCACGGCAAGGACCCAAGCAAACTTGAGCAACTCAAGATCGTCGAAGTAGAAACCATGAAGACGCTGCGGGACCTGCTCGCGAGGCTCAAGCAATCCAAGGAGGGCAACTCAACTCTGCTCGACCTAACAACAGTCTTCCTGGGCAGCAATCTCGGCGACGGCAGCAGCCATTCCACCCAGAACCTCCCTGTCCTCCTGGCCGGCGGTGGTTTCCAGCATGGCCAGCATTTACCGTTCGACCCCAAAAACCCACCGCCACTTTGCAATCTCTACGTCACCATGCTCCAACGACTCGGCATCGAAGCCGACAAGTTCGGTAGCAGCACAGGGACATTGACGGGGTTGGAATGGAGCCGGGGGTGAAAAGGATGAAAAGCCCCTGGGTTATCCCAGAGGTGGGTTGCCTTTACTCATTAACATTGAACTGTATCAGATAGAACGGTTGGTTTGAACGTTTTTTTCACTTCGTAACTTCGTGGAGCCATTCGCGAGCTTTGGTTCGAAGGGGCAAGTCGCGCAGTACCCAATCGGCAGAATGATTGGGATACGGGAGCGTTTCAAACGTGAACTTGCCGTTAGCATGTTGGTCGGTTAGATAATCTCGCGTCGTGTCAATTGATTTCTCATGGCTGATCCATTGAGGACGACCACGAAGTCGCGCTAGTCGCTCGAGTGCAGACGCCCGATCTCCGCCTGGATACCATTGCTTCTCTCGTACGCCATCATAGTGACTGTGACAAAAGAATCCTCGCCATACCTTTGAGATTTCATCGTCGTGAAGTCCAATGAAATTGCACCCGATAGCTCCTCGGGAAAACCCGCAAAGTACAACGCGATTTTCGTCGCCACCAAACGTTGAAATCACATGGGAAAGAGCTGAGAGACAATAGCGTTTGGTTTCCTCGACATCCCCCCACCAGACATCCGCGTTACGAAGGACCCCGTCGTCCGAATTTACATAGGGCAATACCAACCAAAGGAAGCCTTTGCCTTCGCTGAGACCATAGCCAAGTTTACATCCATCGACCGATCCGTCGCTCGCATCTCCCAGCAGATTCTTGTAACCGCCATTTCCTGGATACTCTACCAAGATTGGATAGGACGCGGACGTTTGCCAATCGGTAGGCAAGTAGAGAGTGTGATAGACTTCTGTGCCCTTCCACGGTTCGGCTGTCGCACGCACGCGACGACCCGCCGTTGGCGCACCGGATTCCGCTTTCGGGATCGTCAGATCCGTTGGGATATCGTTGAGATTCGAATCACGACTTTGGATGATTCGGGGTTCCGAAATGGCAAAGCACGATTGCGAAAATGGCGATCCGGAATTCACGCAAGACTTGCAGGACTTGTCGGATCATCTGCACCTCATCAAGCAAACGAATCAAGTTTGAAAACGACAGTCGCCAACGGAGGGAGTGTTAACTCGATTGACGCGGGTCGTCCGTGTTGGGGAATTTTCGAGTCAGCAAGAATTCCAGGGTGGTTGCCGACGTTCGTGCCTGCATAATGGACGGAATCGCTATTGAAAATCTCGCGGTAGAAACCATCGCGTGGCACACCCATTCGGTATCTTCGCACGACGGGCGTGAAGTTGTTACACACAACGACGAAGTCATTTGGATCTTTTGCCTTGCGAATGTAACCGAGCACGCTGTCTTGAGCGTTCATGCAGTCGATCCACTCGAAACCATCACCAGAGAAGTCCAATTCGTGGAGTGCTGGCTCGCGTTTCACGAGATGGTTCAAGTCTGCGACCAGTTTTTGAACACCTCGGTGAGTCTCCCAGTCCAGAAGGTCCCATTGGATCTCACTGTCATAGTTCCATTCGTGCCATTGTGCCAACTCGCATCCCATGAACAGCAGATTCTTGCCGGGATGTGTCCACATGTACGAATAGAGCAATCGCAAGTTCGCAAACTTTTGCCAGAGATCGCCAGCCATCTGAGCAATCAAGGCACCTTTGCCATGGACGACTTCATCGTGCGATAGAGGAAGCGTAAAGTTTTCGGTAAATGCATAGATCAAACTAAAGGTCAGCTCGTTCTGATGGAATTGGCGATGGATTGGTTCGTGTCGCATGTAGCGGAGCGTATCGTTCATCCAGCCCATATTCCATTTGAGCGAGAAACCAAGTCCACCGAACTCGGTTGGTCGGCTAACGCCTGGCCAAGCTGTCGATTCCTCAGCGATCGTCAACACACCTGGATGTTGCAAGTGCGATTGAATGTTGAATTCGCGAAGCAAGTGGATGGCTTCCAAGTTTTCTCGGCCACCATAAACGTTCGGAACCCACTCACCTTCTTTCCTGGAGTAGTCCAAATAGAGCATGGATGCAACTGCGTCGACTCGTAAGCCATCGATGTGATATTTTTCGAGCCAAAACAATGCATTTGCAATTAAGAAATTGCGAACTTCGTTTCGTCCGAAATTGAAAATCATGGTGCCCCAATCCGGGTGCTCACCTTGCCTTGGGTCAGCATGTTCGTACAACGCCGAACCGTCAAATTGCCGTAGTCCGTGGCTATCCTTGGGGAAGTGGGCGGGCACCCAATCAATAATCACACGGATATTATTTTGATGGCAATGGTCGACAAAGTACATGAAGTCCTCAGGCGTACCGTACCGGCTCGTAACCGAAAAATAACCGACTGTTTGGTAACCCCATGACCCGGTAAAAGGGTGCTCAGAAACGGGTAACAGTTCCAAGTGAGTGAAACCCATTTCCTTACAATACTGAACCAACTGATGTGCGATCTCGCGATAGTTCATCCAGCCGTGAACGCCGGTTTTGCATTTCCGCCACGACCCCAAATGAACCTCATAAACCGACATCGGCTTTTCAAGTTGATTCTCGGCTTTGCGTCGATCCATCCATTGGTCATCTTTCCATTGGTAGTCGTCGAGCGACGTAACAATCGATGCGGTGCGCGGTGGGAGCTCTGCAAAGACACCGTAGGGGTCAGTCTTGTCGACCACTTGCCCGTCCAGCATCCGAATCCGATATTTGTACTTTTGGCCTGCACCTATTTGTGGGACAAACAGTTCCCAAATTCCGGAGGGGATCTGCTTCTGCATGCAATGCGAACGTCCATCCCAATGGTTGAAATCGCCGATGACTTGAACGCTCTGCGCATTGGGAGCCCAAACGGCAAAATTGACGCCAACGTGTCCGTCGACGTCCCGCAAATGGGAACCAAGTTTTTCGTAGATTTTCCAATGCTCTCCGGCATTGAAAAGATGGCGGTCGAAATCGCTGATCAAACTTGGCACAGCGTAGGGATCTTGCATCTCGATAGTCTTTCCGGTCGAGTTCGAAAGTCGAAATCGATATTGAGGGATGGTAGAGGATTCTTGCTGTGGCATCAAACCTTCGTACACTCCGGATGGATGAATACGACGCATGGGCCGAGTTGCGGCGTTGCGATCGTCAAGCAACCACGCTTGATCAAATCCTGGAAAATAACCTCGAATAGCAACTGCGTTTTTGCCATCGACTTGGATTGCATGGGGACCCAGTACGCTGGCTGGATTCGCATTGACTCCATCGATTATGCTGGACAAGGTATTTAGGTTGATCTGAGTTTGCACAGGATGTACTCCAATGGTTATAGCGAAAAAGGATGATTTGGGGTATCGCAGGGGCGTGCCCGACGACTCTGGATTAGTGTCTTGAAGATCGTTTTTTAGGGTCTAACAGCAGCAAGCATCGCAGGTAGGATTCCAACCATTCGTCGAGGGCTAAGATCACATTCCAAGTTCCTTTGCAAAGCGAAACTTGGCAGCGAACGGCAAGTCGGATGGGCCAGGTTAGCCGATAAAAAAACGTTCGGAATGACTGGAGGACACGATTCGGTTTGCGAAAATCGGATTCACGATCGATTTCGAGGATCGCGCGTGATGCGGAAGGGATTTCAGCATAGATTTTTGAGGTGACGTTGTTTTTTGAGGTGACGTTGTTTTTTGCGATGTTCGGCGTGTCGACGTAGATGCGTTGGTTGTTGGAGTTTGCAACACGCGTGCGGACATTATTTTGTGCGCTGTAGCTTCTTTGAGGTAGCGAAGTGCCCGGCTCCGTAACGGGTCTGTTTTGCAAAGCAAGGTTTTTTGGGGCGTTGCCTTCGTGTTCGTCGATTACATTCATCGCCTCTTCGTCCGTCGCGTCCTCTTGCGCCATCCACCTGCATTGAACTTGATGAAAGGCAAGCGTTCGATCGATGCGCCGCCAGATGTCCGAGTTTCGGATCGGTTGCACGGCCCCGAAGTGCTCCCAGGTGAAGTCGTTTTCGCGCCATTCCGTCAACCCGTATTGCAGACCACGCGTGACATACCTGCTGGTGGTAATCAAGGTCACTCGGCTGGGTTGCTCAAGCGACTCGAGACCTCGAAGGACCGAGACCAAAGCACAGCGGTCCGGAGCGCACGACTGTTCCTGATCCGTCGCTTCGGTGCGAACTCCCGACTCGACGTCTTCCAGAACGAATCGCCATCGTCCGCGTTGGCTGGCTGCACTGTCACTGCTGGCTGGGGTGTTGCCGTCGCAGAATAGTAGGTAGTGGGGCTTAGGGGCGGTCATAACCAATGCTCGGTGCCTTCTTGCTCGATGTGACTGCGTAAGCTTGCGCGGTAGTTCGATTTGTGAGAGACGAACATCTAGAAAAAGGGTATGATTTTGAATAGACTTGACGCTTTGAGTTGAACTTAATGCTTATTCCATGTGCACCGGCAACTTATTGAATTCCACCGAGGACTTTCGCAGATGACAATTTGGCCTGACATGCCTGATTGCGGAGTTTACTTGGTCTGGCCCGATGATGGGACTCAGTGGATTCATCCCGATGACATCGAGTTGGCAACTCAATGGATACCCAGCAATCGAGTTCTCCGACGTCATAGCTACGATGGCGAATACTACCGCCTGCAGTATGGCGAACAGAAAATTCGAGTGAAGCCGACAATGTGGCATCGTGTCGTAGACGAGGGGTTCGCAGTAGGCGATCAAGTGGAAGTGCTCGGGCGATTTATGGAGAACGAACCTTGCATTGGACGAATCACGGAAATTCGGTTCGACAAGCACAACAATCGCATTCTCTATTCCGTGGAAACAAGGGAATTGCCGTTGCCCCGACCGTTTATCTCAAGCGATTTGATGCCCTTAAATCGAAAAATGCAATTGCGAGAGTCGGACAGCAATCCGCCACAAGCTCGCCAAGTGGAAATGCCCGGTATGGAATGGTTAAAGCTCGAAGACACTACTATGTAGTTGTTTTGTCGATTAAGCTCTTGGTATCTGTTCTAGACAATACTCTCAAAATGATTATTCCTCCGCGATGAAATTGAAAACCATGCCCGAAGATTTTCGGGTCGAAGAGATCACCGAACTAAAACCGACGAAAGGCCAGTTTGGGTTGTATCGATTGGATAAGTGCGGGCTCGGAACTCCAGAAGCCATGCAGGCCATTTTGCACAAATGGCAGTTGTCTCGCAACGATCTCAGCTATGGCGGAATGAAAGATCGACATGCGGATACAACTCAATACCTCACGATTTTTCGAGGACCCCATTCAGGCTTAACAGATCGTTCGTTTCAACTGCAGTATCTTGGTCAGTGCCCTTATCCCTACCATGCCAAGGACATTGTCGCCAATCGGTTTGACATCTACTTGCGGCGGATCCCAACCGAAAAACAAGCAGCATTGACGGAGCGATGCCAATTGATTCAGAAGACGGGCGTTGTCAACTACTTTGACGATCAACGCTTCGGTTCGATCGGCTTTTGCGGTGAGCTCATCGGTGTTCCCTGGTGTTTGGGAAATTACGAACGCGCACTTTTTTTGGCGATGGCGGAACCCAATTTGCATGATCGCCCGCGTGAAAAAGAACAAAAGCAGATCCTTCGCGACCATTGGGGCGACTGGCTCAAATGCAAGGCGTACCTCGATCGCTCCCATCGCCGCAGTGTCGTGACCTATCTGTGCGATCATCCAACCGACTTTAAACGAGCCGTGGCTATCATTCGACAGGATCTTCGAGGAATCTATGTCGCCGCCTTTCAAAGCTGGGTGTGGAACCGTTGGCTATCGAAGTTGATCGAGGCGCAAGCAGGCGTTGAGCAAGTTGAATATTTGGAGTCAGCCTGCGGTCCACTTGCAATTCCAGTTCACCAGCCCGATATCGCGATTGGGGGAACGACACTGCGACGACTCGAGTTGCCTCTCCCCTGCGCAAGGCAACACGAATGGCCGGCCAACACCACCGAGACTTTGCAAGAGATACTTGGGCCGCTGAACATGGATGTCAAGCAGATGAGGCTCAAGTTTCCTCGCGATACCTTTTTTTCGAGAGGAGTGCGAGCCGCATGGCTTGTGGCTGGCGACATGACATACGGCTGGGGGGCTGACTCGTTGAACCCTGGGTTCGAATGCTTGCGCCTCACGTTCGAATTGCCTCGCGGGGCTTATGCGACCATGGTCGTGAGATATCTTTTCAATGAGTCAATCGTGGAAGCAGATGAGGATTCTGAAGAGGAAAGCTCGTTTGAACCAAGTTCAGGCGATTACGCAGGCGGAGCCAATCCAACGTCCATCTGAGATGTTTTTTGGAGTGTTGGGCGACTCTGGACGCTCGCCGACCTGTATCCCAAAAACACAACCACCCGCAGGTCAAGCCTGCGGTAAAAGCGACTCGCCTAATTGCCGCGAGATGGGGCGCGTCGCGAGGTGATCACATCCCAAAGGTACCACTCAAGATACAACAACAAGACTGGTCCCAAAAAAATCAACATCTGAATCGGTTGTCGTATCCCCGTCCATTCAGGGAGCAACGTTGTCACACCTTGCGAAAGCGCAAATATCATTCCGGTATTGACGGCCAGCATGGCTGCGCTAACCAGAACGACACCAAGGATATAGAGCACAAGTTTTCGAACCGCACGGTTCTCGACTCGCGGATTGGTTTCCGTGTCCAACATTCTAGGTTAACTTCGTTTCTTGCTTGGATCGTGTTTGATTTTGTACCGCCCGTGCCAAAAATAAGTCTTCTGGGTAGGGTGCCGAATAGGGCCTGAAAGGTAGATTCCTCCATTAGACAGCAATTCTGAGTAGCGATGCGGCCAATATTGGCCTACCATGCCTAGAGACATTGCAATCCATCTGCACACTTGGGTGCCTAAGAGACAAAGGACAAAAAAAGACGATGCTGGAGCCCGAACAATTTCGTCCACCATGGTACCTGCGAAACGGGCATCTTCAAACCATCCTGACCGGCTTTTATAAGCCGAAACCGCCGCTGCTTCCTCCGATCGAACATAAAATTCCGATGAAAGACAATGGCTACAGTCTTGTCTTTGAAAATCGGCCCAATTGCCCCGCCCCCGAGCATTCCGATGAAGCGGTTTTGCTGCTGCACGGCTTAGGCTCGTCCCATGCGGGAACGTACATGACCACAATGGCACAGTGTCTGCTTCAGCGGGGAGTCCGCGTTTTCAGAGCAGACCTGCCAGGGGCCGGTACTTCGGGCAAGTACACATCACTACCCCCGCACGGAGCTTGCCACGAAGAAATCTGGAATATGCTGATGCTGCTTCGGGACAACTTGGGAATCCGCCGATGGCGAATTTCCGGCGTTTCGCTCGGAGGAAACATACTGCTGAGAATGCTATCCTCGAAGCACCTGCAGATCGAAATCGGCGATAGGAGCGGCGACTTGGACTTGACGGTGTTGAAAGCTGTCTCCGTTGCGCCGCCGATCCGTCTATCCGATTGCTCCACTCAGATGGAAAAAGGGGTACACCGGCTTTACGCCAAGTACTTTATGGGATCATTGAAAAAACAAGCCAAGATGCGAGCTGAAATTTGGCCTCGATGGGCAGAACTACTCAAGGGTGCGTCCTTCGAATCGATCCGAACGTTTGATGAGACGATGACGGCTCCCTTGGCAGGATTCCGGGACGCGGAAGAATACTATTCAGCCGGTTCCTCTGCGGCGTGGTTGGACCAGATTCGCGTTCCGACCGAAATTCTGATTGATCATCACGATCCCATTGTGCCGGCTTGGATGTTTGAAAATGTTGTCTTGTCGCCTTCGACTAGGCTGCGAAAGACAGCATTTGGCGGTCATGTTGGGTATATGCATCGCAGTCGAATGATGAACGGCTCCAGGACGCCCATTTCAGAAAACAAGCAACTGCACCGTTGGTCCGACACATGGATTGTCGACGCGTTGTTGAAGTAGCTCATCTCAGTCACGATCAATCCGTTCGGGACAGTGGCCTTGGCTTGCGTAGCGCCGGTTGGCCAGTTGGCCAGCAATCCTAAAATCGGTCTTCACGCTACCAACAAATGTTTCTATAGATAACCTCTGACAGCAAACCAGTCAAAATCGCGAGCCAGAGGTACGTATCATTGACGAAAAAGCAATTGAAGTAGACCAGGCCATCAAGGTAACGACGAGCCATATTGTGGATGCGGTCAAGCGGGCTGCGTCTGGCGACTACGACGCGATCGTCGACGTTGGATTCATGGTTTTAACCCCCAGTGTCAGCGCGTTGGCAATTCTGTTTGGGTTTTACTTTGCGGCTAAGTTTGTTTCGAAAACGATATCGGGTCCGATCAATAGTCGCGTGGATCAGACGCTCGGGCGGTTTGTTGAGAAGCTTGTTTATCGAGGCATGATCGCTTGTGGTTTCTTGTTTGTGCTCAACTATTTCGGTGTTGGTTCGACAAGCTTTGCCGCAGTGATCGCTGCGTCAGGATTTGCCATCGGCCTTGCATTTCAGGGAACTCTTGCGAACTTCGCATCCGGTATCCTATTGATGGTGTTCCGGCCGTTCAAGGTTGGTGACATGGTGGTTGCGAATGGAATTGCGGCAAAAGTTCACGAAATCGACTTGTTTACAACCGCCGTCGACACGCCGGACAACCGTCGGTTGATCATTCCAAACAGTGCCATCGCAGGCCAAACAATCGAGAACGTGACTTATCATCCGTGGCGACGCGTTGAGGTTCCGGTTGGCGTAGCTTACTCGGCTGACATGGACGAGACGCGAGCGACATTGATGTCCGCTATCGACGCCATTTCGGATTCAATCTCTCAAAACGAAGAACAGAAATCGCAAGTCATTCTATTAGGCCTAGGAGCATCTGCCGTTGACTGGATGGTCAAAGTTTGGGCCAAGACGGCGGATTTTAGCGATGTGCGGGACAAGCTAGTCTACAGCGTCAAGTCGCATTTGGATGCAAAGGGCATTCCAATCGCGTTTCCACAACTGGACTTGCATCTTTACGAAGCGGCTACCAATTTAAATGGCGTGCGCGGATCAAAACAACGTCAGTCCCCGAGACGAAGCGCTGGCGGAAAACCGGAAGCGGCTTAACCTGGCCTAAGTGTCCAAAATAATTCTCTGCCGTTTTGTTGTGCTTTTTCCTGGGAGCGGCTAACATATGGTGTCCTCTCGCTTGATGAACCGTCTTTGATCTCATTGCTTTGTAGGAGTTCAGTATATGCTGCGTTGGATGATGCCGTACTGTTGTATGTGTTTGATGGTCTTTCCGATGCTGGGATGTGGACCAGCGAGTGATCGGCTACCCGTCAGTGGAGCGGTCACTTTGAAAGGCGTTCCGATCGATGATGGAATCATCGAATTTTCTTCTGCAACGTCACGAACGGGAGCTCCCATAAGCAAAGGAAAATACGATGTTTCGGCCGACCAAGGGCTACCACCTGGGGTTTACAAGGTCGTAATTACGGCAGGCGACGGAAAGACTCCTGCGGACTCACCGGATGGTTTGCCTGGTCCAACAGGAGCCAACATTGTTTCCAAGGATCGTATTCCACCGGAGTACGGTTCTAATTCAAAGCAAGAAGTAACGGTCTCCAAAAAGGGACCAAATAAGTTCGATTTTGCCATACCATAGTGTTTGCTGGCCTTCAAAAGGTAGCAGGCACTTTCCAAGTGCCGTCAGCCTGAGATTTGTGAACGATTGCGGACGGCACACGGAGTGTGCCTGCTACTATTGGACGGACGTTCCTATGTGAGGTTGATACCACAACGATGTCCGGATAAAGCGATTTAAATTTTGTGAATCCTCTCGCGGTTTCTGTGTTGATTTTTCATTTTTAATCGGAGTTAGTTATGCGTTACAAGAAAAGCGGGTTTACGTTGGTCGAATTGTTGGTGGTCATCGCCATCATCGGTATCTTGGTTGGTCTGCTGCTACCGGCGGTTCAAGCTGCTCGTGAGGCGGCGAGAAGAATGCAGTGCCAAAACAATCTTAAGCAACTGGGCTTGGCCATGCACAACTACGAAAGTGCATACAAGCGGTTGATCGGCGGCGTGGGGCCCTTTGGATGCTGCTGGGGAACATGGCAAGTGGGCATTTTGCCGTTCATGGAGCAGAGTAATCTGTCGAACATTTACGTGAACTACGGTGGCAGCGACGCGTCCGGAATACGATACGGAGGTGCCGTAAACAGGCCGGTTGCGAGCGCGAGAATTCCTACGCTAACCTGTCCTAGCGATACGCCAAATGCTCCCATCGGAGGTGCCACTCCAATCACTAGTCACAACTATGCCGTCAATTACGGAAATACAAGTTTCCTGCAGGGCACATTGAATCCTGGTTCAGCCAATCAAGTTCTCTTTCTCGGGGCTCCGTTCAATATCTACACCGGCTCAACCGGTGACGACGGCCCGATCAATGCGGCCCAAGCTGCAACTTGGACAAGAGTGTATGGACGACCAGTCCGATTAGCGCAGATCACGGATGGTACAAGCAACACTCTCATGGCTTCCGAAGTTCTTCAGGGACGTGGAACCGACCTGCGAGGTTTTTCATGGTGGGGGAATGCGACAGGATTCGTAACCTTCATGCCACCCAATAGCACCTTGCCGGATGTGGTCACAGGCGGAAATTGCAGGTCGACGATTGCAAACCCTCGCATGCCATGCACCACAACCAGTACGCCCGCAAGGCCGCGAATGATGGGAGCTCGTAGTCTTCATACGGGTGGCGTCAACACGACGCGCTGCGACGGATCAGTCGGTTTTATTTCTGACAGCATCGATTTTATATCTTGGAATGCGATTGGAACCGCTTTCGGTGGTGAAGTGGCCAACGTCGAATAGTAACGTCGAATAATACCGAAGAGGATCCAAATCTTTTGATCTTGCTCCCCTCGCCCTGTACTCGGGGAGAGGGGGAGAAAACGCACGTAGATCACGCAAATCCATTAGGATTTCGAGTCTAGCGTGTTCTGAAATGTGGGTGAAGATGAGGCGTCTCGCGTCTCGCCCATGAATTCACGAGCGGGACGCTCGTGCCAGGCCATGGTAACCCGACGCGTAAGCGAGGCATTGACTGCAATTCTTCGCTAACGCTTCGGGTTACCATTAAATAACCGATTGCCATCTTACTTAAACAGCGTTGCTGGATCGGCTGCCCAGAGTTTTCTTACCGCCAAAGCACCGCTGATGGTGCACATCAAAAACGTTAAACAAAAAACGGATAGTACTCTGGGAGGCGTCAGCATCATTACCAGCCCGGTCCATTCTGAAAGCCAAGCGTACAAAAGCCAACTCAGTAACCACCCCGGTAGAAACCCGAAAACGCTCAAATAGAATGATTGGAGCATCACGAATCTCAGAAAGTAATAGGGGCCATATCCCATGGCTTTTAGCGTGGCAAACTCAGCCAAATGGTCGTGAATGTCGGTGAACAAAATTTGGTAACAAATAATCACACCGACGAATAGTCCCATGACCGTTCCAATCGAAAAAATGATTCCAATGGGCGTATTCGTTGCCCAGAATCCTATTTCACGTTGAATGAGTGCTTCCCGATCATAGACGTGAATTGCGTCCCCAAGCAACGCTTGCAATTCATCCCGAACCGCTCGCTTGTTCGCCCCATCTTGAAGCAACACCAAGCCAAGATCGACTGCTGCCAGAGGTGGCCTTCGCCCGTTTCGAAAGGGAAAGAACCGCTCCACACCTCGGTCCGAGAGAATGAGTGAGCCATCGTAAACAAAGTCCGTTCCGATTTCGACCCATTCCTGCATTCGAACTTGCCGTCCAGAGAGCTCGATTTCTTGTGCTCGCAGTTTCTCCAAATCGCGTTTCTCAAAGCCGTACTTTGCCTTGCTTTTTCGGTCAACCAATGCGTCTCTTGCATCGACTAGCAATCGGCATTTCGCATTGATGGTGGGATCGGAAAACACCCCGCAATCGAGTGGAACGCCAATGGCCCGAATGGATCGTGACACATTCCCAATGACACGTACTTCCGCAAGCGCTCGATCGATATAGAGTGGCTGGACATCGCGTACCGACCTTAGGCCACGCGCTCGCTGTAGCAAACCGAAGTCGAATCGTTGTTCGCTCGGGACGGTGTAGCGCGCGGGGCTGATGATCACCAAATCGGCCTTGACCATCCGAAGGATCTGCACCGTGCTATCGAAAAGACCGTTCAAGAACCCAATCTGCATGAACATTAACACGACAGCAAAGCCGATCCCCAACGAAGCCAGGGAAAGCTTTGAAAAATTGTTCGTCGTATTGAGCCACGCAAGCGGAGTTCTCATCGAATGTTGGGTGTTTGGATCAAAAGAGAGAGGCTGGTTCTGCTTTCCAAAGTTTTCGGATCGCGAGCAGTCCTGCGATTGTGCACATTAGAAACGAAAGACCGAATACGCCAAACGCACGCTGCGAAGTCATAAACGTAGGTATGCCCGAAAGGCTCGCGGTGATTTTATACAAGACAATCGAAAAGACGAAGGAAGGCAGGTAACCGAAGGCGGCCAGCAACCACGCTTGCCGTAGAACGGTTTGGGCCAGATAAAACGGCGAGTATCCCATTGCCTTTAGAGTGGCGTATTCGGGCAATCGACTTGCAACGTCTGTTGCCAATACCATGTATACAATCGCCGCTCCAATGATGAACGAAAGTACGACGCCCATGGAAAAGATCATGCCGATAGGTGTCTCGTTCAGCCAGCGTCGTCGTTCCCAAACTTTTTGCTCTTCCATAGTCAAGATCCGGACGGCCATTTCCGAACGAGTGTCCCGTTCTTTCATCCAAGTGGTTAGTGATGCTCGCACGGCGCTCGGATCGCGACCTGGCTTGAGCTGAACGAGCCCAAGAGAAACCCGCTGACGAACGTCAATTCCAGCTCGCATTCCAAATCCGACGTCGCTCACCAGAACGGCACCATTGGTTGCCAATCCCGTTCCCAATTGAAAATGCCCGGCGATTCGAGTCGACTTGCCGCCGAGTTCGGTCACCTTCGAAATATCAGCGTCGGAAAATTTCGTGCAGTTTTCCGGACCGTATTCCGCTCGAGTAGCGCGGTCGACCAGCATCGAATTTGGATCTTTGATCGCATCGAGTTTTCCTGAAAGCTCAGCCAATTGGATCACCGGTCTATCCAGTTGCATTCCCATCATGCCGACTGTCCGAAACGAGCCGTCTGGCGGAGCATGGAGGCAGTTTTCGTTCCGAACAGGATTCTGCCAACGCTGGAGCATGATAAAAAAGGGATCAACGCGTTCCACATCCGGATGCGCTGCCACCATGTTCATCCAAGCTCTTTCGATGGTTCGCGGTTCGTAAAGATGAACGTAATCGGGGGAGCGCATGACTAACTGGCCACTCAGATTGCCGAATACGATCGTTGCGGTATTTCCAACCGCACCGCGAAACCCTAACTGCATAAAGATCAACAGCAAAGCAAACGCAACCCCCAAAGTACTCACGATGGCTCGCGTCGGTTGACTGATCAGATTGAGCAGCGAAATGGGGGTGCGTCGAAAAACCGGCATCAACAACGGAACGGACTTTCATTCATGGCTTGAGAATCCTGGCAAATCCATGACAATCATAGCACGAAAGCGGAGCTCGCCATTCAGGGGTTCCGCCCGAAAGCATAGCTCGTACGCAATTTTAACCTGAACTAGGAAATAACTTTGGCATCTCCATCCCGCAGCGGCGTGTTTTCGGCAAGTATGGACGATCGCTTAGCCCGCTTCAGCGAAAGCATTTCCTTCGATCACCGTCTGTACAAGCAAGATATTCGTGGCTCGATCGCACACGCCAAAATGCTTTGCCGTCAATCGCTTTTGAGTGCCGACGAGTTCTTATCCATTGAGCGGGAGCTAAGAGATATTGAGTCGATTTTGGACCGAGGTGAAATGCCTTTTCGAATCGAATTGGAAGATATCCACATGCACATCGAACAAACCTTGATCGATCGATTGGGAGATACAGGCCGCAAACTGCATACGGCCCGATCGAGGAACGACCAAATTTCGACCGATCTAAGGCTTTGGGTTCGAGAAAGTCTGGATGCGGTGGATGGTTTGCTTAAAAACTTGCAGCGAGCCTTTTTGAAACGATGCACAATGGACGAAGGGGTTGTGGTTCCGGCGTATACGCATATGCAACGCGCCCAACCTGTCCTCGCAGCCCACTATTGGTTGGCGTATGTCGAAAAGCTGGAACGCGATCGAACACGGTTAGCGGATTGCCGAAGGCGAGGCAATGTTTGCCCGTTGGGCGGGGCTGCCGTGGCCGGCACTAGCTTACCCATCGATCGGCACTATTCCGCCGAGTTACTTGAATTCGAGGACGTTGCGGCGAACAGCATCGACATCAGCAGCGATCGCGATTTCGCCGTCGAATCGGTGTTTGTATTGACCATGATTTCACAACACCTGAGCGGTTGGGCTGAGGAGTGGATACTTTGGTCCACCACCGAATTCGGGTTTATCAAACTGCCGCATGCTTTTTGCACGGGCAGTTCGATCATGCCACAGAAAGTAAATCCCGACACTCTTGAACTGACACGTGGGAAATCCGCCCGCGTAGTGGGAAACTTGCAAACGTTGCTTGTTCTCATCAAGGGGCTACCGTTGGCATACAATCGGGATTTGCAGGAGGACAAACCGCCGCTATTTGATTCGTTTGATACTGTGATTGCTTGCTTGGAACTGGCCATCCCAATCGTCGAGCAATCCGAGTTGCAACCTCAGATCATCTCGGCTCGATTGGACCAGGGCTACCTGGATGCGACCGCATTGATGGAGACCTTGATCGCGCGCGGGATGCCTCAAAGGACCGCTCACCATAAAGTGGGTGCGTTGGTTGCCATTGCAAAATCCAGATCGGTTGCCTTGGTCGATTTAACGGACGTTGAAATCCAGTCGATCGACGAAACCCTTGACGGCTCAATCCGAACTACACTGGGAGTGTCTGGTGCCGTGCGGTCTTACAAGTCGTATGGCTCGAGTGGACCTGAGCAAGTAGCTCACCAGATCCAGCGCTGGACCGACAAACTCTCCCCATAAAAACAACCTATCCCTGCTTCAAACTTCAAACTTCAAACTTCAAACTTCAAACTTCAAACTTCAAACTTCAAACTTCAAGCTTCAAACTTCAAACTTCAAACTTCAAACTTCATAAATGCGTCCAGATTTCGTCTATTTCGATTTAGGCAACGTTCTCTTGTTTTTCGATCACAACCTCGCCATGCGCAAGATGGCAAAGGTTGCTGGTGTTTTGCCTTCGCAGATGCATTCGATCGTGATGGATAGCAATTTGCAGATCGAGTACGAAACCGGAATGATAAGTGGATTGCAATTCGTCAATCGAATCGCTGACTCGATAGATCGGGAGCTCGACACGTCGGAAATGCTACAAGCGGCGGCAGACATGTTTGTCCCTAATCCACAAATTTTGCCAGTGTTGCAACGCGTGCGTGAGATGGGCATCCCCATGGGGCTTTTGTCAAACACCTGCGAGGCTCATTGGAATTGGATTGGCGAGTTGGAATACCCCCAGGTGGTTGGATGGTTTTCACCTATCATTCTGTCGTACGAAGTCAAAAGCATGAAACCCGATTCACGTATTTACGAGGAAGCTCAACGCGTGTCTGGTGTGGAGCCGCACAAGATTTTTTTCACCGACGATCGCGAGGACAATATCCGAGCGGCTACGAAAGCTGGCTGGTCCGCTGAGGTTTTTGTCAATGCCGATCGCCTCATGAAGACAATGGATGGATGGCAGTGATGACACAAATGCTCCTGCAATTCATGCGATTTGGATGCTTGATCGCGATGCTGACAAGTGTCTGCATGGCTGCGATCTCCGCGGAAGATTCTGGCGACAAGCCTCACCTCTTGAAAACCAAGAGTTTGTCCAACGTGGTTCGAGTGCATCGCGATATCATTTCAGGAGGAGTCCCCGACGGTGCAGAGAGTTTTTCTGAACTCAAGGAGCTTGGTATCAAAACCATTCTCAGCGTCGATGCAATGAAACCCAATATCGCATTGGCTCGCGAGTACGGAATGCGTTATGTCCACTTGCCGCATGGTTACGATGGGATCCCCATGAGTCGCGTCGTTGAGATTGCAAAGGCGTTTCGCGATTTGCCCAAGCCAATCTACATTCACTGTCATCATGGTAAACATCGAAGCCCAACGGCTGCGGCAACCGGCTGTGTCGCAGTTGGCATGATCAGTCCGACAGATGCGATGGCCGTGTTAAAACTTGCTGGAACGAACGTAGGTTATCAAGGTCTTTACGATTGTGTATCGAAGACGCAAAAACTGAATCTGTTAGAACTCGATTCCACATCGGTAGGCTTTCTTGAGGTTGCTCCGATTCCACCGTTGACGGAAGCAATGGTCTCCATCGACGCGATTTTTGCGAAACTCACCTTTGCAAACAAGCAAGGTTGGCCGACAAATGAGTCGCATTCGAGCGATGCTTTGCTGTTGGTTGAGCATTACGTTGAGATCGTTCGTTCCGAAGATCAAACCCTGCACCCACCGGAGTTTATTGAATTGTTGAAAGAGGGAGAAATCCACGTCAGCACCCTTGAGAGATTGATTCGAGAAGAGCTGGATGCGACGGAATCGAATCGATTGAAAGTCGGCAAAGCGATTCAAAGCGTGGACGCAAATTGCCGCGAATGTCATGCAAGGTTTCGCGACGTGCCGAAAGTACGCTAATCTTCTCTTGCGTCGCAATTTGGATCCAATGGATCGCCTTTCCATTCTCTTAAAAATAGCCGGTACCAAAATAAGACTGTGATAACGACGAAAACGTTAGGGGGGACAGCCCTGATCGCTTTATTGGGCGTAGCGACGGGAATGGTGTATTTTTTCCCGCCAGCCGAGTATTCCATCTATCCCAAGTGTTTGTTTTTTCAGTACACCGGGCTTTATTGCCCGGGTTGTGGGGGATTGAGAGCGACGCACCATTTGGTGCACGGTCGAATCGTGGATGCATGCAAAATGAACGGCTTAACGACGCTATTCTTACCCACTTTGCTTGCCGTTTTGATTTGGCAAAAGTGCATTATGGATCGAAAAAAGGCGTTTTTACACTTGAGTGCGCCGCCAGTTATCTACTGGTTCATCGCGTTTTCGGTGATTGTTTTCGCAGTTGCGAGAAATCTTCCATGGCCTCCGTTTTCGTGGCTTGCTCCTCATTGACGCGATCCTTAGGCATTTCGTTCAAGACATTTCGCGGTTAATATCTTGGAGTTGTTTCTAGCCGCATTGGCTGCCAGGCGAACGGCAGCTGGCGAGATCTCCCAAGAACCATCAACCAGAGTTGAGTCATGGCAAAGAAAAAAAAAGCGACAACCAAACAAAAGAGTACCGGTCGAATCGTAATGCGAACAGGCGAAGCACTCGTTGAGGCAGAACCAGCATGGTCGGCCGCCGAGCCAGAAGTTGTCATCGGTGAACTAGATGGCCCGGTCGGTTATGCGATCGCGCAGATGATTGGCAATCAAGCCAAAGGGCACTCAAAAATATTTGCAATCCTAAATTGCGACGTACAAGTCCGCCCTGCCACGGTCATGGTTAGCAAAGTCACCGTGAACTCGGAGAAATACACCAACATCCTGATGGGTACCGTTCAAGCGGCAATCGCTCACGGTGTCTTGGATGCGGTTCGAGCCGGTCACATCCCCAAAGCCAAAGCAAACGATCTTGGGATTATCGTTTCGGTCTGGCTCGACCCGTCCATCGTCGATGCAAAGTATGATCCAGAAGTGCTCTTCAAAACCAATCGAGAAGCGACGACCAAGGCGATTGCCAAGGCTATGAATAACGAGCCAACCATTGATTGGCTGCTCAAGAACCAAGATTCCGTTCCTCACTTTTTCCACCAATTGGCCCTCGATGGTAAGCTTTAGGGCTGTAAGTTCGAAATTGCACACAACCGGGGCTAGCGCCCAACGGCTTACGGGCACATAGCAAGCTTTAGGCTTGGTAGTTCGAAGTTGCACGAAAACGTGCAACTTGGGAAGCATTCACATCAATTGAAAGCAGTGGCTATTGAATTATCTACAAGCCTTTTTGGCTTACGTTCTCTGGGGTATCTTTCCGCTTTACTGGAAGCTACTACCAAGCGTTAATTCGTTTGAAATCATTTGTCATCGCATCGTCTGGTCGTTGTTGACTTTGCTCGTTTGTATCAGTTTGAGCCAGCAGTGGCCTAGTATCCAAGCGGTGCTCAAAGACTCCAAACGGTTAATGCTGTGCTTTATAGCTGCTTCTTTGATCAGCGTGAATTGGCTTATTTTCATTTGGGCCGTCCAGAATGGTTACGTGGTTGAAAGCAGTCTTGGATACTTTATCAACCCGATGCTGAATGTCGTTCTCGGTGTACTCTTGTTTCAAGAAAGATTGCATTCGATCCAATGGCTAGCGGTATCGATCGCGGTAGCCGGTGTCGCAGTAATGACCTTGCAAACTGGGGAGTTTCCGTGGGTCGCGTTGACTCTTGCAACGTCGTTTTCGCTATACGCAGCGGTCAAGAAAAAGACGACCATGCCGGCGGTTGCAGGTCTTGGGATGGAGACAGCGATTTTGGCACCCCTTTCCTTATTGGCTCTGGGGTATTTTTCTTACTCGAATCAGTCACTTGAACCACGAACAGGTACGACATGGATGTTGCTTGTGCTAGGTGGCCCGATCACGACGTTGCCTTTAGTGTTGTTTGCGGCGGCGGCCAAAAATGTTCCGATGGTAGCGATGGGAATGCTCCAATACATTGCACCTTCGATGCAATTTGCCTTTGGAGTCTTGTTATTTGCGGAAAAAGTGACAACCGGGAGGGCGATCGGCTTTGCATTGGTGTGGCTTGCCTTGATAATCTTTACCGGCTTTGCGATCGTATCCTCTCTACGCTCCGCAAAGGATAGGTCGATCCGTTAGTGGCATAGGCTGCCAGCCTGTTAAGCTGAAAACGGCAGGTTAGTAACCCATCCCACATAAGTATTGCTGGACAGCGACCAATTAATAAATTACGACGCGGATCGTCGTGCAACTAATCTGCGACATACGGTCGTACGAGAAAAAGGGGACTATCCTATGAATAGAGGAACCATTTGGGATCGTGTTCTACAAAAAAAGAGCATCAAGCGACTAAATGACGAATCGGACGAGCGCGAATCAAATGGACAATCACTCCACAAAAGCCTCAATCTCCTTGACTTGACATGCTTTGGAATTGCGGCAGTCGTTGGAGCAGGGATCTTCTCAACACTGGGAAGGGCTGCGGCCGATGGCGGACCGGCGGTTGCGATTTTGTTTTTGCTAACGGCGATCGCATGTTTGTTTTCGGCCTTGTGTTACTCCGAATTTGCCTCACGGATACCTGTTAGCGGTAGTGCTTATACCTACTCTTACGTCGTGTTTGGAGAGTTGATTGCCTGGCTCATCGGTTGGAATCTATTGATGGAGTATGGGATCGGGAACAGCGTCGTTGCGTTTTCCTGGTCCGACTATTTTTCCAATATTCTCAACGGAATGGGTTTCCCATTGCCCGATTGGCTTCAAAACGATTACTATTCGTGCTCTGAGGCAGTCGGCAAAACGGGCGAACTCAAAGCGACAGATACCAAGCTCATTGAAATATGGAATAGCGCTCCTGTTATCGGCACATTACGGATAATCTTCGACTTGCCCGCGCTTGCGCTAAATCTCATCATCACCGCGCTGGTCTACATCGGAATCCATGAATCCAAGATGGTCAGCAACGCCATGGTGTTTCTGAAACTGTCTGTCGTGATCGGGGTCATTGTGATCGGTTCTTTTTATGTTACTCCAGAGAATTGGGTTCCTTTTGCCCCGAATGGTGCAACGGGAGTGCTGCAAGGAATCGCGGCTGTCTTTTTTACGTACATCGGATTCGATGCCATTTCGACGACGGCGGAGGAATGCAAGAACCCGAAGAGAGACCTACCCCGTGCTACGATGCTGACTTTGGCGATTTGCACGGTCCTATACATCATTCTTGCGTTCGTTTTGACGGGTATGGTAAGTTACGCGGAATTGAGAGTAGACGACCCGTTGGCTGTTGTTTTCACGAAACACAACTTGAATTGGCTGTCCGGGATCATTTCATTGAGTGCTGTCGTGGCGATGGCCAGTGTATTTCTCGTCTTCCAACTTGGGCAACCTCGGATCTTTATGAGCATGGCTCGCGACGGCTTATTGCCTCAACGATTTGCAAAGATTCATCCCAAGTTCAAGACTCCTTCTTTTTCGACCGTCGTAACTGGTTTCGCCGTGGCGTTGCCAATCGTTTTTCTAAACTCACAATTGGTCACAGACTTATCGGCACTCGGTACTCTGTTTGCGTTTGTTTTGGTTTCCGGTGGGATTCTAGCCTTGAGCGACACCGATCGAGAGCATGGAAGCGAAGCACCTGGCTTTCGCGTACCGTATTTTAATGGCAAGTTCATCGTGGTCTCGCTGCTGGCAATTTACAGCTATTTCATGCGTTCTATGCCTTTGAATCATGACCTGACACGAGATTGGTCTGCGGAAAAGATTCCTTACTTTGTTTTCTACGCTGTCTTTGTATGGCTCGCGGCAATGACATGGGTTCGACGTTGGTCCTTGATTCCGGTATTGGGTGTCATCACAAATCTCTATTTGATCGCAGGGATAGGGCATCTGAATTGGCTCAGGTTTGGCGTCTGGTGCGCAATTGGACTCATGGTTTATTTTGCGTACGGTTATCGACGAAGTCGCCTTCGGCTTAACGAGTAATCATTCGAGATGCGGTTGCTCATCGACGGCTACAATTTGTTGTTTCAAAGCATCGTCATCGAAAGAGGCTTACAGGGCAAGAATGCGCTGCGAGCCGCCCGAGGTCGCCTAATGGAGCTGCTGACCGAGCTGATCGACGACTCAGAGCGAGTTGGCACGATGATCGTGTTCGACGCCAAGGAAGCGCCACCCGGTTTGCCTGACAAATACTTGCATCAGGGCATCCGGATTGTTTTTGCTCGTGATTGGGCTTCGGCCGACGAATTGATCCAAATGGAGATTCGAAAGCATCCGACCCCAAAACGTCTTACGGTGGTCTCGTCGGACCATGCGATCCACAGAAAAGCTATTGCTCGGGGGGCAAAAGTGCTGGATTGCGACGCATGGCTCGACGAACAGTTCGACCGCCAACGAAGACAGCAGGAGGCGGATCACGAGGACGCATGCAATCCGGATCCGGATATCAAGCAACGCGAGTTGAGCGACGAGGAGAAGTGGAAATGGCTAAAGGATTTTGGGTTCTAGAATGGAAGATAAAAAAAGAGGCCGACCTGTCGGTCGACCTCTATAAGTATCCTCTCGGCGAGTCACGCTTCCTTACGAATTGCGAAACACGTCTACAGCGAGACCATCCAAGAAATCCAATTCATCATCGGTCTCGGAGTGAGCTGACAGATCATCGTTCCATGCCAATGCTTTGTCGAAATCATGCGAGGATGGCATTGGCCCGTAAATCGAACTGTCGAATGGAGTGATGGCTCGCTTCTTGGTAAATGGCACGTCGACCAATTCCGTCTTGAGTGGAGTTGAATTTGAGGTGATAGCCGGAGCTCCTTCGCCTTCCCCGCCAGCCAAATTATTGCTATTGTTCAAATAATTGATGACTGCTAGGGCGTCCAACGGCGACAAATAGTTATCCCGATTCACATCCAAGAAATATCTTCCTGAGCCGCTTTCTCCACTGCCGCCGCCGGTTGCTGGGGAACTCAAAAATCCGCTGGAACCCGTGTTCATCGAGTTAACGAGAATCAAGACGTCGATCGGGGACACGTATCCGTCATTGTTCACGTCGTATGCGTTGGTAGCGTTTGTATTCCCTTCGCCTCCGCTAGATCCCGATCCACCCGCAGCCGCCACGATTCGGATTGAGTCTGACAAGTACCGGATTTGATTTGGTGTTAGTGGAGTGGTGGGTTCGAACACCAAGCTATCATGAAACGGCTTGATGTCAGCAGGATCGCCAAGGAAATTGGCTGTTCCCGTATTGCGTGCTGTTAAGGTGATGGTGAATTGCAATTTTTCACCCGAGCCAGTTGGGCCGTCACTGGTTTGTACCGAACCGATTTCATTCACGAGACCAGGGATTCGAATATCACCCGACTTGCCATTGTTGTAAGCGGGATCGAAAACGACTTGGAATCCTAGACCGGCTGGGTCAGTGCTGGCGTTGACCGATACCAACCCCTTGTCGTAGAGAATATCTTGGAACGCAGCAAACACCCCTGGCTTGATTGCCGCAGTGCGTAAGTCCTGGACGTATCCACGCAGTTGGAACTGTTGACCAACGATGACCTGATCGATTGGAACACCTGAAAGATCGGTCGCATCAAGTCGCAGCCGAATAAGATCATCTGCGGTGTCCGCTCCGACGTGCAGGGTAACCGTTGCAGTCGAAATGAATCCGCGGTTGTCCGTGATGGTGTACTTGAACTGCTCTAATCCGACAAAGTTCGAATTGGACACATAACTGATTGTGTCATCGCCTGGGCTATTTCGATTAATCGTTGTCTGGCCGTTCGCGGGCTGCGTAACCGAAGTGATTCGGACAGGAGGTTGGGTACCCCTAACATCGTTGGTCAAAACGTCAATGTTGAAGGCGTTTCCAGCAGCGATATTAAAACGAGTGTCGTCGACGGCGAATGGGAAATCGACGCCACTTGGAACGATTTCCAAGGTTGCACGTCCGAATCGAATCTGTTCGTTAGGAACACGCGTGGTTGGAGTGTTGTAGAAAGTCACTTCCGAACTCGGAAGTCGGTCTGCTGGATCTCCTACAAACTCTGCAATACCAGCAGAAGAGGCAGTAAACTCCAAGACGACAACGGGAATTGGGTTTGGTTTATTGAACGAGGTTACTGAGCCGACGAATGCGCCCAACTCATCGATAATACCAGGAGTTTTAGCAGTTCCATTGATACCGGTTTGATAGGGTGCTACGAATGTTGCTGCAAAATCCAGAGAACTACCAGTTCGTGGTGCATTGGGTGTGACTAAACCTGACGAGTAGAGCACATCGAGGTAGGCAGAGTAAACGCCTGGATCCGTTACGTTTCGTGGAGGAATTTCGGCTGCAGCTTTTTCAGGGCGTAAGTCGTCGACAACAACAACAACCTTAAATGTCTCGCCTTGGCGTACTTCGGTAATTGGCTGGTTTGCACTGTTCAGAAACTGGAAGCTAAATTCAACTTCATCATCGGCTCGTGCACCTTGAACAGTGTGAACTGTAATCTTAGCTGAAGTTGACTTACCGGTTGCATCCGTTGCCGTATAGCTGAATTGCTCGGTCCCGCCGAATCCGCGTGCTGGTGTGTATCGAATACTCTGTCCGCCAGACCCAATCGTCACCGATCCACCTTTGTCTGGGTCAGTGACACTAGAAACAATGAGTGCACCGCCACGACCTTCAATGTCATTGGCCAGCACACTCAACGGGAATCCGATCGAATTGGTTGGGACATCAAAAGAGTCGTCAACCGCTACTGGGTCGACAAACTGAAGCGCGACAGTCACTGTGACTTTGGTGGTTTCTTTTCGCCCCGATTGACTCGTCGTCGTATACGTGAATTCGTCGCGTCCTACAAAGCTGAGGGCCGGCGTGTACTTTACTGCTTTGCCATCCGCATCGATGACAACACGACCACCATTTAATCCGAGACTTACACTGGTAATCGTCCAAGGATCGTTTGGCAATACGAAGTCGTTTGCGAGGACATCCATTGGGTTCAGTTGGCTATTGCGTGCAACGGTAAACGAATCCGGCTGCAATAGAGTTCGAGGGCCATCGACGATGCTAAATGCATAGTCTTCCACTTCGCCTGTTTTGGCTTTGCCTGTCGGGGTCAGATTTTGATCTTGAGACAACCGGAACCGAGCAAAGGTTTGATTCACTGCTCCCGAAGGTGTCGAAAAGGTAACGTTGTTTAAACCATTGGCAACCAATACGTTCTTTGCGATCTGCTCGTTCGCAACGTCACCCCAAGTACCATTGCCGTTGAAATCGATCCAGCCCTGGAGGTAACTGGGTGTTCCGGTTGTGTTGGTCACACTGACCTGAATAATGTTTGCGTTGTCCCCTCGTACAATCGGCGCGAGAATGACAACACCGTCTTCATCGTCGATGACTTGGCCATTGCTACCGATGATGCCCGTAATATCATCTCCGGTTGCGGTGGCCGACGGTTGGCCATTCTGCTCGGAATCAATATTGACACCGAGACGAAGTCCTGCTGTCAAACCGTGTGATGCACCGTTCGCAGCTCGCGTTGTTGCATATTGAGCAGGGGCATCACCCCAATCGGATGACTCATTGTTGCCGAAGTCATATCCACGGAGCGGATTTGTTCCATCAAAACTCACGACGTGTTGGCCAGACGCAGGATAAGTCTGAATGAAGCCGGATTCAACGACTTCGCGGATCGAATACGTACCTCGCGATGGCGGAGTTAATGAGTACGATCCGTCGGCCTTGGTAATGCTGGCAGGCTCACCCAAGTCGGGACGTTGATCGCCGTCGAGATCGAGGTAAATATAGACTCCAGCTAGGCCAGGTTCGCTCGCATCGCGAATTCCATCCCCATTGATGTCTAGCCATTTAAAACCGGTTGCTAAATCTGAGGGCACATTGAAACCAAAATTGGCTGTTCCGCCACCGGAAACTCGCGCGACTCCCGTCGATGGGGCTGTGACTACCCAATTGGTTTTCGGGACTGCGCGAATGTTAAACGTTCCCGCAGGCACCGCAAGCGCATAGGCTCCGTTGGCGAGGGTTAATGTAGACGTGTCACCCGCATCTTGAATGTTGTTACCGTTTATGTCTGCGAAAACGGTCCAGTTCGCCAGCCCTTCATCACCAGTATCCTGACGTGCATTTCGATTGCGATCGTTATACACGATGCCCGTAATCGTTGATCCAACCATGCCAGTTGCCAAATCATACGCCATATTGATCGCATGATCGGTTCTGCCGGTAAAGCCTTCGATTATCGCATATCGATCTTTAACAAAATCAATATCAATATCGTCAACGGTTCCAAAAACGCCATCGACTCCGACCCCAACTCTGGTCAAGGCAAGTGGAAGCCCACCCGAATCCATTAACGACAAAGTGCTGTTGCTATTCTCTTGATGGAAAGCACCCAGATAGTGCCCCATCTCGTGGCTGATGGTTGCCGAAATTGCTTTAACAAACACGTCTAGCGTGGACTTCGTTGCAGTTCGCGGAATGGTGCGAACATCGTCACCCGGCAGAAAGTAGGCCTCGGGCAGCACGATTGCCGTTTCCGTACGATTGTAGTTTCCCACGTCAATGCTCTGGGCTATACCGCGTACTGGAAGCGGAAACTCATTAAAGCCGCCACCGATAATGACGCGAGAAACATTTTTATCCGCCCATGGATCTGGATTATCGCGACTGTTTTGGAATTCAATATCGAAACTACCAGGTCGGCCATCTGCTGAGAAGTAACCATTGGTGCCCGTGCTAGCCAACGTCTCTTGATAGTTTTCCTTGATTCCGGCGATGATCCCATCGATTAGGGCATTTTCGTCGCTCCGAAGGAATCCGAATTGCTCAACCGTATCGATCATCGAAGGTAAACGCGCGGAGATTGGCACACCAAAAATACCTGCATTAATAGTCTGCCCATTAAAGTCTAGGAATATAATCTGCTTAGTCCCAACCGGCTCGCTCTCAATCGAGTTTCTAAACGCTCGTAACTTCAGAGCATAGGCACCAAATCCATCCGCAACGCGAACAAAGTACCTACCAGTGGCAGGGATGATTTGGGCGAAGGTCGTATTGCCAGGTATGTTATAAAGCGGCGACGAGAGCGGGAATGCTGTCGACGTATTCGATGTGCTACCGATAATCTCAGCCCCAGTGGAATCGGTCAGGGATACGTCGAAAATATTATTTCGGTTACCTGTTAGCGACGCCTCCAGAATGTCGCCAGCACGCAGATCAACTGCGAAGTAATCTTCATCAACGATATTGGTCAAAGCAACACTTGACAATTGCCCGGAAATATTCGCGACGGAAAAATTGCTAGAGAGAGTCCCGAGCGGGATCAGTTGGGCCTGCCGAGGAACATTATTTGGCTCTACTTCGGATGTATTGAAGGGTGACCCGTTTTCACCACCCGAGCGTGTATTACCCGGGGTTCCGGTGCCGTACTGCAACGCGGACCGCCGAGCATATTCCGCCGGCCCGATGCTGACCGTGTTGTCCGCCGTGAATTTGCCTATCGGAGGATAGTACCATCCGTTCCCATCAGGCTCTACCGTCATCAAGCGACGGTCTTCCAGACTCTCCAGAAACATTCGACGTTTCGAAATTTGATCTCTACGAAGTACCTTTTTTCGTCGAGATTGTGCGCCGAACTGACGTTCCTTAGTCATGACTTACCCAGCAGTAAAAGAAAAGGTGCTAAATCCAGGAGCGAAGCATATATTTGACGACATCGGATGGCAAAAATGATCCTTGCTAGCCTACAGTCTCGAATGCAGCGATCGAAACGAGTTTCGAACTCCTCGATTCAATCCTAATTACGACACTGTACGTGTCAACAAAACCTTCCGCTAGTAAGATACGAGTAGGGCGTCAAAGTTCCAATTAGGGCGTATTTTTGTTAGAACCGGTACAAAAGCGTCTGAAAACGGGGCTCGTCAGAGATTTGGGTTTATTTTCCATTCAAAAAACTTTGTTGAATTCGTGCCGTGAAAAAGATTTCGAGCGAAAAATCGACTGGCGTTCCTGAATCTAATTTTTTAGGTCGTCGAGATCGCAGCATTTTCCTGCCTCAACAAAAAACCTGGTCCGATCACCGCGCGTGGTTGACCAGTTGCATCCTACATACAATCATATTCGTTGCGTTGGGGATTCTTTGGCGGCCGCAAACGCGTGGGACTGCTGGCGAAGCGGACCGACCAGTCGGGATCGCAGTCGTTCACGAAACGAATCAAGGGAACGAGTATTTTTTGGCTGGGGGCTCAAGTGCTGGCCGTAACGCCAGTACGACCAAGCCGAAGCCTACCACTCTTTCGGTCAACGACGCCGGCGGGCCACCTATTTCCGTCGAAACCCTCTTGTCACAATTCGTCGGAACCAGCAATTCGGCCACAACGAATGGCTCCAATTTAGACGGATCGCTCGGCTCCGGACTCTCGGGTGATGGCAATACAGCAGGAAACGGGACGGGAGCTGGTCGGGGCAGCGGCAACAAAGTCAAAACCTCGTTTTTCGGCACCGAAGGAACCGGCGCTTCCTTCGTTTTCGTCATCGATCGTTCGGATTCCATGAATGTCTATCAAGCTAGCCCGTTGAATTCGGCCAAACGCGAACTACTCAAGAGCATCAAGTCTTTGAACGAATATCATCAATTTCAGATCGTTTTTTACAACGATTCCTTGCGTCCAATGTCAACTTTCGGCAGCTCCGGACGAATGATTTTCGCAACGGATAATGAAAAAAATCGCGCGGAAAGATATGTGAGAGGTATGCCCGGTGACGGCGCGACGAATCATATGCCGGCGCTTTTGCTCGGACTTTCGTATGGTCCGGATGTCCTGTACTTCTTGACGGATGCCGAGGATCCGTTTTTGTCGCCCGCTCAATTGCGTCAGCTCCAGCAACGCGCGGAACTGTCCCGAACCACCGTTCATTCCGTCCAATTTAGTATTGGCCCAGCTACAAGCAACGGTGGATGGATTCGAGAGCTAGCGGAAACGAACCGCGGCACGTACAAATATGTCGATGTGACAACTTTGACCGCGACTCAAGAGTAGTTTCCCAACCCATGCAAAATGTTTTTGAATTAGAACATCCGCTCGCAGCCCATCATCTGTCCATTCTGCGAGACACCTCGACTTCGCCCGCCCAATTCCGAATCCAAATTCGATTGCTGTCGATGCTGCTTGCCGTGCGCGCAACCGATGACCTTCTCCTCACGCCGTACCAGGTGCAGACTCCTCTAACCGAAATGTCTGGTAAAAGAATGTCCCAGCGGATTGGGATCGTGCCAATTCTGAGAGCGGGATTGGGTTTGGTTGAACCTGTTCTGCAGTTGCTTCCGGATGCCGCCGTCTGGCATTTAGGGATGTATCGCGACGAAGCGACCGCCAAGCCCGTGGAATATTACTGCAAACTTCCAAGCGGAAATGCAGTCGATGTCGGGCTGGTCCTTGACCCCATGCTCGCTACCGGTGGCTCGATCAACGCTGCTGTCGCAGCTCTGAAGAGGTGGGGAGTGCAAGACATCCGAGTCTTGAGCGTTATCGCTGCTAGACCCGGTATCGAGCAGTTTCATCAAGACTTTCCGGACGTAAAGGTCTTTGTCGCCGCCATCGATGAAGAGCTAAATTCTCACAAGTTCATTGTTCCAGGCCTGGGTGACGCTGGCGATCGAATGTTCAACACCGAACACGATTAAATGAACCCAGGCAACCAAAGCAGCAGATACGCTCCGCCGTGCCGTTCGCAGTCAAGCTTTTGCCAGGATTCCAGCGTGGACGGCACATGGAATGTGCCTACTAACTTAACTTTGGTCGGCTGTGTCTCATTTAAAACCCAGGCAACCCCGGCTGGATAGGCCTGGCCAAACCGACTGGGCGTGGACTTAAAGCCATGCCCTGCCACCAGTGGTCTTGTGTGTAGGTCCCCGTTCGATCTATGCAAGCTTCCAAGCTTGGATCAATTGTTCCGCACCTGGACTCAAGCGACGTAACTTTTGAATGATCGTTGCCTTCTCAGTTTTGGAGGCTTTCTCGCTTTTTTTATGCAACAGTTCCAGTTTTTTCGTTCGATGTCTTCGTTTGCGGAGTTCGCGTTGACGTTCGGTTCCGGCCATGGAATTCTCTTTCTGACAAGTTTCGTTGATTCAAATCGGATGTGGTAAGCCAACTCGGGAATAAGAAACGTAACGAAATTTGGGAAATTCGTCAATGTTGCCCATTCATGCTCGGAGTGACCTGGATAGCTATCGAATTCTTTGCCAAGATGTCGGACTCTGTCCACACTTTCCCTAAAAAGACATGATACTCGAAAGTTCAAGAGCATTTGATGATCGAAACGACGGCCATAGTCCTTGCAGCTGGCAAGGGAACTCGAATGAACAGCGAGCTCCCAAAAGTACTTTTCCCAGTTTTGGGACGACCGATGATTCATTGGGTGATCGACGCATTGGAGTCGGCCGGAATCAACAGAATGATCGTAGTGGTTGGCTATCGCAACGATCTTGTGCGGAGCGTGTTGGCTAGCCGTGGCGTCGAGTTTGCACTCCAATCCGAGCAATTGGGGACGGGCCATGCCGTTCAGATGTGCAAGCCCCTTCTTGCCACGGGAACATCGCCTGTGCTCGTCGTCGCTGGAGACTCGCCTATGATTCAATCCAGTTCAGTAACGGAGCTAATACAGGAATTTGAGAAAGAAGACTGGAGCTGCTTGCTCGGAACGCTTCTCAAGGACAATCCGCAGGGACTTGGTCGAATTGTCCGTGATTCAGAAGGTCGCTTTTTGCGAATCGTGGAGCACAAGGACGCGAATCCAGAGGAGTTGCAATTGCGAGAGGTCAACATGAGCACTTATCTTTTTAAACGGACAAGTTTGCTTTGGTCTCTCGAGAAGCTCAAGAACAATAATTCACAATCCGAGTATTATTTGACGGACAGCCCAGAGCTGTTATTGCAAAACGGCATGAACGTCGACGCTCGCCCTGTTTTAAAGGCGTGCGAATCGCTCAGCATCAATACGGTGGCTGAGCTGGAAATGGTCGAATCCAAAATGCGAGAAATGGGCTATCAATGCGAGAATTAAAAATATTTAGCGGCCGGGCCAATCCTCAATTGGCGAAGGATATTTGCTCATCGCTCCATCTCGAACTTGGTTCCATTTCGCTCGGTAAGTTTCCGGACGGTGAGAATTTTTGTAAAGTCGAGGATGACGTACGAGGCCGAGATGTCTACTTGATTCAGTCGACCTGTCCTCCCGTCAATGACAACTTGATGGAATTGCTCATCATGATCGATTCTTGCAAACGCGCAAGCGCTGCTCGGATCACCGCAGTCATTCCGTACTACGGATATGCACGCCAGGACCGAAAGGACGAAGGCCGAACGCCAATCACTGCCAAGCTTGTTGCAAACGTAATTACCCGGGCGGGTGCTGACCGCGTGTTGACGATGGATTTGCATGCTCCGCAGATTCAAGGTTTTTTTGATGTGCCTGTAGATCACTTGTACGCAGCCCCCGTTTTGACCAATTACTTTCTGAGCAAGTCCTTTGACCCGGCGGAAATCGTGGTCGTAAGTCCGGATGAGGGAAGTATCAAACGAGCCATCGGACATTCCAAGCGTTTGGGAGGCAAGCTTGCCATCGTGGACAAAGTTCGGGATAACGCGTTCAAGACTCAACAAAAGAACATCATCGGTGGGCCTGTCGAAGGAAAAATATGCCTGATGTTCGACGACATGATCAGCACGGCGGGCTCCATTTGCGGTGCCGCTCGTTTGGTTCATGAAGCGGGCGCGAAAGAGATTCACCTAGCCGCGACACACGGAGTCTTGTGCGATCCAGCTATCGAGAATCTTCGGAAAGCACCAATCGATAGCTTGGTGATCACCAACACGATCCCTCTGCCGCTAGAAAAGCGGCTCGATAGTATCCAAGTATTAACCGTGGCTCCCTTGTTGGCCGAAGCCATACGCCGCATTCACTCCAATAAGTCGATCAGCCAAATGTTCAACTCAGACGATTCATCTGTCTAAACGACTCCATTCATCCCTACTCGCCTTATCGAAACTCGCGTATCGAAACTCGCCTTATCGAAGGGCTTCGAACAAATTGCTACGGTCATCGGTCCATTGAACGGGTTTGCCCGCCGGAAAAATCTCTTGGGTTTGCCCAATCGCGTTCTGAAGTGTCTCTCGATGACGCGATAGCAATACCCAAGTGGATTCCAACGCGGCCGAATTCAAATCGACTTCGTTCTTGACAACGCTCGTTTCAAAGGAATCATCGAGCGCAAGCCCCGCAACAATCGACTGAAGATCAAAATAGAGATTGGAGATATGGATCGCAAGCACGCCATCTCGCTTGAGATGCCGAACGTATATTCCCATCGCTTCTCGTGTTAGCAAATGAATGGGAATCGCATCACCACTAAAGGCGTCTAAGACCAGTATGTCGAATGCCTGGGATGGTTCTCTTTCCAGAGTCAAGCGCGCATCGCCGAGTACAACGTCGATTTCGGCTCGCGACTTCTTCAAGAACGTGAAGTAATCGTTTGCCATTTCGATGACATGTGGATTGATCTCGTAAAATCGATATCGATCCCCCGGCACGCCATAAGTCGCTAATGTGCCAGCACCAAGCCCAACCACTCCGATATGTCTTGATCGGCTGGATTCGTGATTGAGCAACGCCAATCCGGCGCCAGACGATTGAGTGTAGTATGTTGTTGGTTGCTGTTCCAGACGGACATTCTGAAACTGCGAACCATGAACGATGCGACCATGAACTAAATTGCGCAACGGTTCGCCCGTTTTTTCATCTCGCCCTGCGGCAACGCTTAAGACTCCATAGAAATTGCGCTTGACGGTCAACTGCTTATTCGAGTGTGAATTCCAAAAACTAAGCCACGAAACGGCAACGATGAGAAGTCCAACGGCTAACGAGGCCTTAGCCCAACTCGGAACTCGCTTGGACCAAACCGAATTGCTCTGTAGATAAGTTTCGAAGAATACGAGTATGCATGCGAACAATCCGAGTTGCCACTCAAAGTAGCCATTGAACAGAATAGGTGCAATCAGTGCAACAAAGATACCGCCACAGGCCCCGCTAGCCGACATCGTCATATAAAAAAACGTCAAGCGACTTGCATGTGGTTTAAGTCCAAACAACTCACCGTGGCAAACCATACAAGTACAAAACAGACCAAAAAGGGACAACACGAGCTCCACGCTCAGTGGCGTTTTGTACTCAAACATTTTCAGCAAATACAACACAAGAAATGAAACCATGGCCAACATGATGAACGGCCGGCGGCGATACCATCGAGGGCTATCGAATGTCAGAATGAAACTTAGCAAGTAGAGCGCTAGTGGAATAACCCAGAGAAAGGGAATGACCCCCGTATCCAAGCAGACTTGATTCGTTGTTGCCAAGAGCATGACGGATGGTAGCATCGATAGGGCAAACCAAGTGCCCACCGTCGCCCATGGTAGCCTTTCTCGGGCTACCGCATCGGCAGCCATATAGCTTAGTGGCTTGGTTGCTAACGACCGATAGAGTACGATTGCGGACGTCAGGCACAAACCCACATACACTACGAAAGCGAGCGACCATATTGTGGATTGTTGTGTCGACGAAAGCACTGGTTCGATGACGAAGGGGAAGGACAACAACGCGAGCATCGACCCGAGGTTGGAAAGGGAATAGAGTCGATACGGATGCTCGCATGCCTTGGATTGACTAAGCCAGGATTGAAGCAAAGGACCAGTCGAAGAAAGCAAAAAGTACGGTGCGCCTACCTTGCAAACGAGCAGCATCATGATCATCCAGGTGGGAGATTCCGCCCCCATCGGCTTCCAATCAGGCGTCGGCGTAATCGGTAACGTGCAGAGCGCTATCACTAGGAACATCGCATGCAGCGTGAATTGATTCTCAAGTGGCATGAATCGATTTAGAACGTACGCATATGCGTATCCGCCGAATAGCAATACTTGGAAGACGAGCATGCAGGTCGTCCAGACGCTTGGGCTGCCGCCGAACCATGGCAAGATGTACTTGGCCATGATCGGCTGTACCTGGAAAAGCAAAAATGCACTGACAAAGATCGTGGTCGCAAACAAGAAGAACGTGAATCGTTTTAAAGGGATCGAATTCACAGAAGTGGACTCCGTGGCAAAACGTAAGGGAGTGAACAGAACCTGCGATCCGCAAGTTCAGAACCCTACCCCCAAAAGTGAGCCATCACATCTCTCTCCGTACTTGAGCGAAAGGAAAGATGAGCGAATTGCGTGCACTCTATCGACTATAACAATTGCGCCATCCGAGCCCCCAACTCGCTCGATCCTGGACTTGCTACCGTGGCGGCCCCGCCCTGTTTTCGTTCACCTTCGTTACGCAGCACGTCGCAAATGGATCGTCTCAACAGCGGTCGCTGGCACTGGAATCTGTTCCAGTTTCCCGCCGAGAGTTGCACTTGCGAAAATGGTGGATTGAATGTGGCAAAGCCTTGGAAGCCATTCGGCAATCGAGCGACTCTGTAAAGAATCAGTTCCCCATTCGCCGTCGATAATCACCAAATCACTCGGCAGAACTGTGTGCGCAACGCGGGACAAGGCGCTGACAGGTTCTCCTGGAATCAGATGGGCTTTAACACCAAAGGCAGCCAGCATTCGATGGGCCGCCTTGAGATTCAAGTGAGGCGTTCCTGGTTTCGCCGACTCAAACGCATCGACTCCAGCGTAGCGAATTTGAGAAACTCCTTCAGGAGGTACGCACAGCGATAGAACCTGCTTCGTTCTCTCTCCCGAACCTATTCCAATTTCGAGGATTGAGCCGATGGGCGTTTCAATTGCATGCAGAAACAGCCCGCGCTGACCCACAGGTTTGGAAAAATAACGCCAATAGAGCCGTTGCGTCCAACTCAATCGAGCCATGATTCGCGTTCCACGTTTGGGAGTGATGAGATTTGGGGTTTCAAAGATCAGTTCGACGAGGCCGGGTTCGGCGTTGGATCTCGCTTCCGTGCAATATCCAAACACCAAAATCGGCTAATGCAATCCGTCATCCATGCAGAACAATTCCCTGAGCGTCCTTGCCGAGATGCTGTTCCGCTGACGAACCGACGCAACTGTCTATCGGTCCGCACAACGCAAATAATGGATACAGGTTGAACCTACCTGAATCTCTTGCCTGAATTGCCTAATGTATCGAACGTCCGGATTGCGCCAGCATTCGTGAAGAATCGCTCGGTTTCACAGATATGCCGGGAAAAAATGAGAGGGGCATCACCAGAGGTACGATGGGACCATTTATCCCGTCCAAACATAGGAGCGGGACATGGGTCCCAATCACCTTTTCGTTGTTTCCAATCTACGGCTCGCCTTATTGACCTACGCTTGCAAGGATGTTCCACGCACCAACGCGACTCAATTTATGAAGAAAAAGCCAAAAACAGTCAAGACCGACAGCGCTCGCCATCTAAACCAATCCGAGTGGATGCACCGCCCGCTATGGGAACTCTGCGAAAAGCGACTCGCCATGTCGGCTATGCCTTGGATGCCTTGGGATGTCGGTCCACAAGAACCGTTTCTGCCTGCGTTGAGCATAGCGTCCCCCGCAGTTGACCCTGCGCCTGGCACATTGTCGGTTGATGCACAAGCTCCTTTCTCGATCGAAACACACCTAAGCGACCCCCACGCACAAACGGGTTGGAACCAAGTTCACGCTCAATACGGCCTTTCTGGCAGGGGCCAAACGGTCGCAGTCATCGATAGCGGCATCGCATTTGATCACGTGGCCTTGGGCAAGGGATTCGGGCCCGGTTACAAGGTCGCCGGTGGCTGGGACTTTGCCGAGAACGACCCGCGTCCCTACGACGACGCGCCCGCAGGATTTCATGGAACCCATGTTGCCGGTATCATCGGTGCCAACGACGGTGTTCACTTTGGAGTTGCACCGAATGTGGATTTGGTAGCCCTTCGCGTCTTCAACGACACCGGAAAAGGCGAGCTCGCTTGGGCCGAGAATGCACTCAAGTGGGTTCACGAAAACCGTGAGACCTTTGCAAATCCCATCACCACTGTCAACCTATCCCTCGGCTCCACTTGGAACTCAAGCACTTTTCCCACTTGGGGAACCCTCGACGAGGAACTCGGGCAACTGCAACGCGACGGAATTGTCGTCGTTGTTTCTGCAGGCAATTCGTTTCAACAAGCCAAATCTGCCGGTCTTTCGTACCCCGCCGCAAGCCCCTTTGTTATTCCGGCATCAAGTATCGATGCCAATGGCCAATTAAGCGACTTTAGCCAACGCGATTCAAGATCCATTGCGGCCCCAGGCAGAGCCATTGAGAGCACGGTCCCAGATTATTTCTATGGCAAGGATGGGATCAACGACGATTGGGCGAAAGCAAGCGGTACAAGCATGGCTTCGCCCTACATTGCTGGCGCGAGCGTTCTGGTTCGCGAAGCCATGGAAATGGCTGGCGTTCAAAATATTACCCCTCAATCGATCTACGAACAACTTCGCTCAACCGCAAACTCGATCTGGGATAGCGTTACACAACAGAGCTATCAGTCGCTCAACTTAGAGCGAGCCATCGAGAGCCTCCTCCCAAAAGATAACGTAGGGGACTCCATCGTGTCGGGACAGCTTTCCATTATCCAAAATAGCTGGCAGACCGACGGGTGGATCAACTCGCTGGGAGACCAAGATGTCTATCGATTGGCACCGGCGCAAAGCGGTACAATCTCGCTTCAACTCGGAAGCGAATATGTCGACAACGCGATTTTCTCACTCCTTCGCGACGGAACCGAAACCGCACTTCACACCAGTCAAGGTCGATTAAACTTCTCGGTTTTTGCAGGTGAATCGATCGGTCTTAGGATCGCGGACACAGATTCCATTGGCCCCTATCATTTGAATTGGTCGTTCGCTGCCAGCGTGCCTGGAGGGCAATCCGGCTCTGCTGTCCCAAGCGATCTAGTGGATCTCGGATCCGTTGACTTATTCGAGAGATCGCTATCGGGTGCTTCTCGCTACAAGGCGACTGCGGAACACACGGGCATTTTGTCGGTTGTCGTTGACGCCGGCCAGCAAAACGCTGGAACCCTTGAAGTGTTTCGTCCAACCATGAGCAACGGAACACTTGTCGATTCAACCGTCGAAAACAACCAATGGCGAATTGACGTCAATGTTGTTGAGGGACAGAGCATTGAGTTCGCCCTGCCCGGCTCGGCTAGTCGACATGTTCATGTCGTCAACTTGTTGAATCAACAAGGAAACCAACTGACGATCCATGGAACGGACGCTGCGGATGTCGTGAGAATCGACCTTAGCAACGGAGTCTTGGCGAACGTCGCTGGGATCAACTACCAACTCGATGGCAATTCGATCTCGACGGTTGTGCTGGATGGAACATTGAACAACGACACATTGAGTTTAGTCGGTTCCAGCTTGGCGGACAAAATTGAAATGCGGCCCGGAATCACAACACTAAGCAACGAAAAACTGTCCCTCCAAGCGAACAATTTCGAGACAGTCCAGTTTGTAGGTGGCGGAGGACCGGATCGCGCATACCTCTTCGATGCAGCCACCGATGATCGATTGAACATTTGGCCCAACAAAGCGGAACTTACTGGAATCGGCTACGCGTTTAGCGTCGACCAAGCGACACGAATCTTTGTCAATGCAGATCTAGGAGGAGATGATCAAGCGTTTGCATTTGATTCGGTGGGTGACGATACCTTAAGTGTTCGACCGCAATTTACGAGTCTAGCTGGCCCTGGGTTCTTTAACTACGTATCAGGATTCGAACGCGTTTTTGCATACGCAACCAAGGGTGGCGAAGACCGAGCGGCTCTGTACGATTCGGCTGGGAACGACACTTTGAGCAGCAGCAGTGAAGTTACCTCCATCGTCGGACCAGGCTTCTCAACCTTTGCACGAGGCTTTGAAAATGTAGAAGCGTTCGCATCGGCGGGTGGAATCGATCGCGCGACGATTTACGCCCCCAGAGATGGTTCTATCACGGCTGGCGCCGATTTTGTCGGCATGCAAGATGCAACCAGCACGAGTATTGCTCGCAATTTCGAACGAATAGAAACATTTTTGGCTGGACAATCCGTTCCATCGCCAGCTTATATCAAAACAAATTTATTCGACGACAGTCAAACCCCTCAAGAATCCCAACTCAGCAATGGGCAGAATGCCATTGGTGACACGATCGCAGCCACTCTTTCCACCCCCTCAATCCCCTTCGGTCCGATCCAGGCGAACCACACAGGAAAGAACGCAATCATGTTGGAAAAGCCCGAGGTACTGATTCAAAGCCGAGTCGATTGGTTGTCGCTGATGGTCGATAGCGTGAACCAGCCAATTAGCCCAACAAACAGCATGGAACAGGGCGTTCCGAATCGAATCAAACAGGAATCGATAGATCTAAGTTGGCTGGATCCTCAATCGGACCGACTTGTTCTTGATGAGATCTTTTCAAAGCTGTAAGGCGATCGGCAGAGCAAAAACTACCGCGTAGCACAGGCTGCCAGCCACATCTTTTGATCTTGCTCCCCTCGCCCTGGTCTCGGGGAGAGGGGTTGGGGGTGAGGGGTTTTGCACTGTGTTTTGATTGGTTTTTTGATCGTGAATTCAATGTCTATCTGCGTTTCAAAAGCGTAAACAAATAACTGAACCGGAGGCTACCATGTCAGGGCTCTACCCCTCACCCCCCGACCCCCCGACCCCCTCTCCCCGAAGCGGAGTACAGGGCGAGGGGAGCAAGATCAAAAGATGTGGGTAAAGATGATGCGGGACGCCCTTGCCACTTTCGAATACCCCGTCTCATAATCTATTAAAGCAACGAGCCCTTACGCGTCGGGTTACCAAAGCCTATCCGATGGAGAACGCATCTTTCGCGGAGCGAAAGGCGACTATATAAATTCACAGCTTAGTCGCAATAGATTATATTCTATGGACGGCCTTTGAAATCAAGTTTGAATCGTTGTCCTCCCCATCGGTAGACACAATACTGCCACTTGCCTCACTATCCCTACTAGACCCTTGGAATGAGTACTCTCCCCCTTCCCGAACCGCTTGCCCACGCTCGATTAATGGAGTTGGTACTTGCGGCTCAGAACGCGGCAAAATCAGCGTACAACCCGTATAGTCGGTTTGCTGTCGGTTGCGCATTGCTGTCTAAGAGTGGCCAGGTTTATTGTGGGTGCAACATCGAAAATGCATCCTATTCGGTTACGATTTGTGCAGAGCGAGTCGCTGCTTCCCAAGCGGTCTTACGGCGCGATCTCGATTGGGATACGATCGTCGTGGTATCGCCACAACGGGTTACACCATGCGGGGTTTGCCGTCAGTTCCTACATGAGTTCGCACCACAACTCCGTGTTTGGAACGGCTATTTGGACAACCTGGAACTTATCGGCCCTACTTTATTGCACGAACTCCTGCCTTCGGCCATGACCCTTTCTCGCAACTAAGATCTAAACGCTTCGTGACCTTTCAAGCAACTGATTCCGCAGGCCCCCTTTCTCCGCTTGATGCAGCCTTTGAGCGTCGCAAAAGCCGATACGTCGTTGGAATCGATTTGGGCACGACCAATTGCGCGGTTGCGTTCATGGATTCTCAATCCACCAAGCCAACGATTGAGACGTTTCGAATCGAGCAAATGGTTGATTTCCAAACGAGCCAACGATCGGATACGCTTCCCTCATTTCACTATGAGCTGACCCATGCCGAATCGAATCAAATCGATTCGCGTTTTCATTTTGCGGACGGTCAACACAAAAGCGTTGTTGGGATGTTCGCCCGCCAACGAGGTATGCAAATGCCAGGTCGCTGCGTTGCATCGGCCAAAAGTTGGCTTTGCCATACGCTTGTGGATCGAACGTCCGAGCTTTTGCCATGGAGTGGCGAGGAAGGAGTTCAATTGATTTCGCCCGTTAAGGCGAGCCAGCGTTACCTTGAGCATATTCGACGCATGTGGGATCGAGAGTACCCAAAAGACTTGCTTTCGGAACAAGAGGTCATTGTTACGCTGCCTGCATCCTTCGATGAAGTGGCAAGGCAATTGACCATTCAAGCTGCGTCGGATGCAGGGCTACCCAATGTGATTTTGATTGAAGAGCCTCAAGCCGCATTTTATGCTTGGTTGCACCGCAACGAAGATTCTTGGACGGCGACGATGCAAGCGGGCCAGACCATTTTGGTTTGCGACATCGGAGGAGGAACGACGGATTTTACGCTGATTCGCGTTGTCGAAACGAATAGCACGAGTGCAGCCCAGCAAACTGCCGCCCAGATCGCGTCGGAGTCTAGCGCTGTAAATGCGGTCGAACGTTCACCGGATCTAAGCTTGACAGTCAACGATGAACTCCATGCGACGTACGGACTGCATCGAGTTGCCGTAGGGGAGCATTTGATGCTTGGAGGGGACAACCTGGATTTGGCCTTAGCCCGTTCTCTTGAGCAACGGCTCCTTGCCGAAACGCCTGGCCAGGAGCAATTGAAACCTAGGCAATGGGACGCGCTCAAGGCTCAGTGTCGCGTCGCAAAAGAAAGTTTGTTGGGCCCCTCGCCTCCGAGTGCGTACCTGCTTTCTCTGCCCGGTTCAGGCACCAGGCTGATCGAGAACACCAAGTCGCTCTCGATTGACTTCGAATGGGCAAGGCATCTGCTTATCGATGGCTTCTTTGGTCAAGTTGCGTTGGATGAACGTCCTGACAGTACGGTTGAGGGATTTCAAGAGTTCGGTTTGCCGTTCGCCGCAGAACCCAACGTCAACAAGCACCTCGCTGAATTTTTATGGGAGCACCGCTGGGCTGGGCGCACGGACCAAGATCGAGAGACGAAAAGTGAGTTGCAGGCAGCTCGCCCCGACTGGGTTCTTTTCAATGGCGGGGTACTTGAGTCCACGCAGGTACGCAACGCGATACTTGAACAAATCGTGTCATGGTTTGTTGGTGCGGATTCATCCGTGCAGAACGGTTCTTGGAAGCCTGGGGTACTTGAGGGAAATCGATTGGATTTGGCGGTTGCGCAAGGAGCTGCCTATTTTGGTTTGGTGCGTCGTGGAGAAGGTGTTCGCATTGATGCGAGACTGGCTCGTGCGTACTATCTTTTGGTCGAAGATACCCCGCCCCAAGCCATGTGCATTATGCCAGCCAGCGCCATGCCGCTGGATCGATACCGTATGGATGAGCATCCGTTTGAGCTGATGGTTGGTCAACCCGTTCAGTTTCCATTGCTTCAAAGCAGTACCAATCTTGTACACAAACCGGGCGAGATTGTGCCGGTGGACACCCAATCTATGTCTGCCATGTCGCCTATTCGAAGCGTGCTCGAATTGGGAAATCGCAGGCTTCAGAAGTCCGTGCCCGTCGTACTTGTAACAGAACTGAGCGAAATCGGGACGTTGGCCATGCGGCTTGTCTTGAATTCACCAACAGACTTGGACCCACCAAGTTGGAAATTGGAGTTTGATGTCCGGGGCAACACGCAAGCGGAGGTGCGAGCGAATGACGCTGATGCCGGAATCTCGGAGACAAGCCAATCAACGATGATTGAAACTGCAATGGGTGCGATGAATGGAGTCTTCGGGGAAAATCCTACGGTCCTGCCAAAGGATGGCCTAAACCATCTAACCGAACACATCGGTCAAAGCCGCCGCGAATGGAGCCCGTCACTATTGAGGGAGATGTGGCGATTCTTGATGGATCATCCCTCCTATCGCAAGCGATCCGCTGAACATGAATCGCGTTGGACCAATATGGTGGGTTGGTGTTTGCGACCTGGATTTGGAGTTGCCGCTGATGATTGGCGGGTCAATTCAACTTGGCGACAAGTGCATAACAAGCTGCTGCACCGAACATCTGCCAACGCATCGGAAACAATTGTCTTGTGGAGGAGAATTGCCGGTGGTTTCACACAAGGCCAACAACGTGCGCTTTTTCAAGACTGTTGGCCTAGCGTGCGGGCGGCCCTCACCGGGGGAGCACAAGGACAAGCACCAAGCCCAAACGTGACGATCGAGTTACTTCGGCTCATTGGATCCCTTGAGTGGTTGACGATGGATGAGAAAATAACGATCGCCGAGCAAGCACTCGAATCACTCGGCAGAAAGAAGATTGAGCTGCTGCATGGGCCTCTGTTGTGGACGCTTGGTCGGATCGGTGCCCGCGTTCCAGTGTACGCAACGTTGCAACAGGTCGTCGGCAGCGCTCGTGTCCAGCATTGGCTGGATAAACTAACAACCATGGAACCGGCTTTTGCTCAACGCAATCTGGCGATGTACTCGCTGTGCCTGATGCAATTGTCGAGGCGGACGAATGACCGGTATCGGGATCTTCCTGGCTCGACGCGTGAAAGGATCGCGAAACAATTGCAAGCCCTCGGTGCTCCCGCGATGCACATCGAACTGATCGTGAGCGGGGGGCGATTGGATCAAGAGAGCACGGAGTCCATCGTTGGGGAAGCGTTACCGTTGGGCTTTCGGTTGCAGCGCAATTGACGTTTGCCCTGAAGATCGAATGATTTGCAGGCACACTTTGTTGTCGCAAGAATTGGGCTTGAGCGGGTCAACCCTTGAAAAACTTTCAGGTTGAAGATACGATCCTTCTCAATATGCATGGCGTAAGGAAATCGGATTGGTTACGCATGGTGGGATTTCTGATTCCGGTCGGGGTGCTTGCCTGATCGTACTATGCCTTAGTTTGGTGTCGTTTTTTGTTGACTGATTGTATTAGGGGATTGTTCTTTGACTCAACGCACTTGGGGCATTCGCCTTTCGTTGGTTGTTCTTGGATTTTTCGGATGTGATCGAGAGAAGCCCAAGCTGACGCCATCTACGATTCCTACGGTGAGCGTTAGTCGTCCCGTCGTCCGTGAGGTCGTCGAATACGAATATTTCACTGGGCGGACGGCACCCCAGTTTTCAGTGGAGATTCGTTCTCGCGCGTCGGGGTATCTAAAGGAGATGCCGTTCAAAGAAGGAGACGAGGTAAAGAAAGGTGATTTGCTTTTCAAACTCGACGACGAGCCTTATCTTTCCCAGTTGAAAAAAGCTCAATCGGATCTTGATGCGAACAAGTCGAGTCTGAAACTGGCTCAAGCGGACAACCGGCGAGCGAAGGAGATTTTGCGGGCTAATGTTGGGGCGATTTCCAAGCAGGATGTTGATAAGTACGAAGCCACCGAGGAACAAGCAGATGCAGCGGTTAAGGCTTCCGCAGCCAATGTAAACGCTTACCAAGTCAGTTTTGATTTTACAACGATAAAGGCTCCATTCGACGGACAAGTAGGCAGGTACAACTACACCGTTGGCAACTTGGTCAACGCCGATACGACCACACTTACGACGGTTGTATCACAGGACCCGATTTATGTGTATTTCGATGTCGACGAACAAACTCTACTGAAGGTTGGGAGACGTTTGCTCGAGAGGCAAGTTGACTTGAAAGCGCAGGGGAGTTTCCCTGTCATGATGGCCTTAGGAGATGAAGATGGGTTTCCCCATTTGGGCGAGATTAATTTCGTAGACAACGTGATCAGTTCATCGACTGGGACCCTCACGTTACGAGGTGTATTTGCAAATCCCGCCAATCCATTTGGCAAAAGACTACTGCGGCCAGGAATGTTCGTGAAGGTTCAATTGCCTGTGAAGAAACCGAGTTCAAAACTTCTCGTCAGTGAGCGTGCCTTAATTTCAGACCAAGGGCGTAAATCCGTCATGGTGGTCGAGGCTCAGAACACAGTCAAGAGCGTACCGATAACCGTCGGTCCTTTGCAGGAAGATGGTTTAAGGGTTGTGGAAACTGGGTTGAGCCAAGATGACATGGTTATCGTCAGTGGATTGCAATTCGTTAGGCCGAAATCGCAAGTCAAGATGGAAGAGGTGCCGATGGTCGGTTCGAAGAAATCCGTGGATGGAGCTGCCCCCCCGGAACCGCGTTCTCCACGGCCCCTGCCCTCAAGTGCATTAAACTCGAATGCATTCCCATCGGATGGATCGCCAAGCACGGAGCAGCAAAAGTAGGAATGTTCAGCCCTGAAAATGTTGAAGTTCGTATTGCACTTTGAATTTTTGCATTGATGCGGTAGTCGTTGAAAAGTATTCCTCGGTAAGATTCGGTTGCGTCCGCAGGTTAGGGTAACTGTCAGTGATTTCTCATTTTTTCATCGATCGACCGATTTTTGCATCTGTCATCTCTATTTTTGTAACGCTCACTGGGGGCATTGCACTGTTTGGGCTCCCGATTTCTCAGTACCCACCGATTGCCCCGCCAACGGTACAAGTCGCGTGTATTTATCCAGGTGCGAGCGCCAAGGTTGTCGCGGATACGATTGCGGCTCCAATTGAGCAGCAAGTCAACGGCGTGGAGGGCATGCTTTATATGTCTTCTAATAGCGGGAACGATGGTTCGTATAACTTAACCATCACGTTTGAGTTGGGGACCGATCTAAACACCGCTTTGGTCATGTTGCAGAACCGTGTCTCCCTGGCGATGCCTCAGCTGCCGGATTCGGTTCAAAAGCAAGGACTAACCATCAAGAAAAAGACGCCGAACATTTTGATGGTCGTCAGTTTTTTCAGCCCCGGTGAGACCTACGACAATATTGCTCTGAGCAACTACGCGACGATCCATGTCAAGGACGAATTGCTTCGAGTTCCTGGTGTTGCCGACATGGGGTATTTTGGTCAGCGAGATTACAGTATGCGCGCATGGCTGGACCCGCAGCGGATGATGTCAAAAAACATTTCAGCGAACGATGTTGTAGATGCGATGCAAAGTCAGAGCGTCGCTGCGGTAATTGGGCAAACGGGGGTTCAGCCAGGTGGGACGGCAGCTTTTGAATTACCGATTGAGACGATGGGTCGGTTAGAGACGCCTGAGCAGTTCGGGGAAATAATCATCAAAGCGGTGAGCGATCCAACGGGGAAGGAGTCGCCAAAATACGTTTATTTACGCGATATTGCGAGAATTGAGTTAGGGGCGACAAATTACAGTCAGAACTGCGCATTGGATGGTAAGCCTTCGGTAGGCCTGGGGCTTTTTCAGTTGCCCGGTACCAATGCTTTGGATGTAGCCAATGCCGTGCGTCGAAAGATGACGGAACTCAAGGAGAGGTTCCCGGACGATTTGGAATACGGGATTTACTACGACACGACTCCATTCGTAAAAGAATCGGTCGAGGATGTGATCAAGACATTGTTTGAGGCGATCCTATTGGTCGCCATCGTGGTGCTAGTTTTTCTTCAGAATTGGCGAGCCGCGCTGATCCCGTTAATTGCGGTACCTGTGGCCATTATCGGAACGTTCGGCTTTATGGCCTTGCTTGGCTTTAGCCTGAACAATATCTCGCTCTTTGGGTTGGTACTGGCGATTGGGATTGTGGTCGATGATGCGATCGTCGTTGTGGAAAACGTCGAGCGTTTGTTGATGGCGGGGATGAATTCTCGGGATGCTGCGAGAAAAGCGATGACCGAGGTGACAGGCCCGGTTATTGCTGTGGCCTTGGTGTTGTGTGCCGTCTTTCTGCCTTGTGCATTCATCACGGGAATCACTGGCCAATTTTTCCGTCAGTTTGCTATCACCATCGCAGTTTCGACCGTCATTTCGGCGATCAACTCCCTCACGTTAAGTCCTGCGCTGGCTGTATTGTTGTTGCGTCCACATGGTAAAAGTCACGATCCGTTATCTCGATTGATCCATGCTTGTTTTGGATGGTTTTTTCGCTTGTTCAACCGGGGATTTGAGGTTTCGGGAAAATTCTACGCGTCGGTCGTGAGCTTGTTGCTGCGGTTGAGTTTCTTGGTGCTGCTGGTTTACGCAGGGCTACTCGGTTTGACAGGTTGGCTATTTAGTTTTTACCCCGTTGGCTTTATTCCACAGCAAGACCAGGGTTGGCTGTTGGTGGACGCTCAGATTCCAGACTCTGGTTCCGTGAAACGAACCACTGAAGTAATGAAGCGTTTGGGCGAGATTTGTCGACGCACTCCAGGTGTCGATCATACGCTTGAGGTGGCAGGCCAGTCTATCATGTTGCAGAGCAACAGTTCGAATTTTGGCTCTATCTTCGTCATTTTGAAGCCCTTCTCAGAACGTCGTGAGAAGGAATTGTCTGCAAACTCGATCATGATGACGCTCCGTGAAGAGTTCGCTACCCAAATGAAAGATGCTAAGACAGGTATCTATGGTGCTCCGCCTGTGCCGGGCATTGGACGGGGGGGTGGATTCAAGTTGATGGTCGAGGATCGTGGTTCTTTGGGAATGAATGAACTGCAGAGAGCGACCGACGAACTGGTTGAATCCAGCAGCAATAAGCCGCACATGATTATTATGCCAAGTTCGTTTCGATCCAACACTCCTCAGTTAAAAATGGACGTGGATCGCACCAAAGCCGAATCGTTGGGAGTAACTGTAGACCAGGTGAATAAAACGCTCCAGATTTTCCTGGGGTCGTACTATGTGAACAACTTCAATTTGTTCGGGCGTTACTGGCAGGTCAATGTTCAGGCCGACGGGATGTTTCGGGACCAGAATGAAGATCTGAGTCAGTTGTTTATCCGAAACAAGGATGAGCAAATGGTTCCCCTCGGGTCGCTCATTCGATTGTCCGACGATGGCGGCCCTGTGTTAATCACACGGTACAACCTTTATCCTGCTGCGGCAATCATGGGTGGGGCGATGCCACCGGTGAGTTCGGGGCAAGCGATCCAGATCATGCAGGACGAAGCAAAGGCGATACTACCAGCCTCGATGAGTACCGAATGGACCGATTTGACGTTTATGCAGATCAAGGCCGGGAATACTGCAATGTATGTGTTCGGTGCTGCGGTTGTGTTTGTTTTTCTGGTACTGGCGGCGCAATATGAGAGTTGGTCATTGCCGCTTGCGGTTATTCTCGTTGTCCCAATGTGTTTGCTGTGCGCCTTAATGGGTGTCTTTCTTCGCAAGTTACCGATGGATATTTTCGTTCAAATCGGTTTTGTAGTTTTGGTTGGGCTCGCGTGCAAAAATGCAATTTTGATTATTGAGTTCGCAAAGCATTTGCATGACTCGGGTGAGGATGTGAAAACGGCAACGGTGGAGGCCTGTCGATTACGTCTTCGCCCAATTCTCATGACATCGCTGGCCTTTATTCTTGGGGTGGTACCAATGGTTGTCGCTACCGGGGCTGGGGCCGAGATGCGTTGGTCACTCGGGACGGCTGTTTTCAGTGGCATGATTGGTGTTACTGTTTTCGGTGTCTTTTTGACCCCGGTTTTCTTCTTTGTCATTGTTCGGGCAGAAGAGGCCTCGTTCTTCAATTTGAAAAATGTGCGATATTTCACCTCGGCTATTGTTGGCGGGGGTGTTGGTTTGGCCGGTGGTTGGCTCGCTCACTTGGCTGGTTTTAAGCATCTTCATTGGGCGCTTGTTGGGGGATTCGCATTCGGAATTACGATGGCAATGATCGTCAGCACCCGCAAAAGCAAACGTCTTTCCAAACCTAGGTTGACTTCAGTGGGACAGAATCACGAATGATTTCGAATTTCTTTATTGATAGACCCATCTTTTCGGCAGTGCTGTCGATCCTGTTGACGCTGGCAGGATTCGTGTCGATTTTTTCGCTTCCTGTTGCACAATATCCAGAGGTAACCCCCCCTACAGTATTGGTGACAGCGTCGTATCCAGGAGCCAATGCGAAAACCGTCAACGACACAGTAGCTGCTCCTATTGAGCAGCAAGTCAGCGGCGTTGAGAACATGCTTTACATGTCTTCGAAATGCACCAATGACGGCATGTATCAGTTGACCATCACGTTCAAGCTTGGAACGGATTCGGACATGGCGCAAGTACTAGTCCAAAACCGAGTCTCGCTGGCCCAACCTGTGATTCCTGATTTGGTGCAACGTCAGGGAATCAACGTCAAGAAAATGTCGCCTAGCACCATGATGATCGTAAACCTCGTTTCGGAAAATGGGGAATACGACGACCTTTACTTGAGCAATTTCGCAACGATTCAAATCAAAGATGAGTTGGGGCGTCTGGATGGTGTCGCTGCGGTAACCTACCTTGGCCAGCGAGATTACAGCATGAGAGCATGGCTCAAGCCTGATGTTTTGTCGGCGATGAATATCGGTACAGATGATGTCGTGAACGCGATCAGCTCTCAGAACGTTCAAGTGGCTGCGGGCGCTATCGGGATGGAGCCGGTTGCCCCGGGGCAAGAGTTTCAGCTGACGATCAACACCCTTGGGCGACTCGTCGATGTAGAGCAGTTTGGCGATATCATCATCAAGGCGAACAGTTCGAATGCCGCAAATCAGACCTCTTCGACCTCGACTTCGGCAGCGACTTCGACTTCGACTTCGGCGGCGATCGTGCGGTTACGCGATATCGCTCGCATCGAACTTGGTTCGCAGCAATACGATCAAACCTGCATGCTCGACGGAAAACCTTCGATTGCGATGTCCATTTACCAATTACCCGGTTCCAACGCGCTTAAAACCGCTCAGGGTGTTTATAAAAAGATGGAGGAACTGAAAAAAGGGTTTCCTGAAGGTGTTGATTACAAGATCGTTTACGACACGACGCCGTTCATCAAAGAGTCGATCGTTGAGGTTTTTAAGACACTTCGGGACGCAATTATCTTGGTGGCCATCGTGGTTTTGTTATTTTTGCAAAACTGGAGAACGACGCTGATCCCATTGATCGCGGTTCCTGTTGCCATCATTGGGACGTTTTCAGTGATGTCGGCTTTAGGATTTTCGATTAACAATCTCTCTCTGTTCGGATTGGTCCTGGCAATCGGTATCGTTGTGGATGACGCGATTGTGGTGGTGGAAAACGTCGAACGGTGGTTGCATGAGGGCTTATCTCCTCGCGATGCTGCGAGAAAGGCTATGGGTGAAGTTACAGGGCCTGTGATTGCGGTTGCATTGGTGCTCTGCTCGGTGTTTATTCCATGTGCCTTCATTTCCGGAATCACCGGTCAATTTTTTAGACAATTCGCTGTTACCATCGCCGTATCAACGGCGATTTCCGCGATCAATTCCCTAACCCTGTCGCCCGCCCTGGCTGCGATTTTGATGAAACCCAAGGGTGCCAAACGTGATCCATTAACTTGGCTGCTCGATATGATGTTGGGCTGGTTTTTCAAGCTATTCAATGTCTCATTCGATTTCGCGACCAGCGTCTATGCTACGTGTGTGGGACTATTGCTCCGCGGGACAATTTTGGTTCTTTGTCTCTACTTTGCGTTGCTCCTGCTGACTTGGCGAGAGTTCTCCCGGGCCCCTGTTGGATTCGTTCCTAATCAAGACAAAGGCTACTTGATGCTGAGCGTTCAGTTGCCTGATTCCGCTTCCGTCGGCCGAACTCGCGAAATTCTGAACCGCATTGAATCGATCTCGCGAAGTACCGAAGGCGTCGCGCATACCGTCTCGGTGTCGGGCCAGTCGTTGTTGTTGTCAACCAATGCGTCAAATTTAGGCTCCATTTATGTCATGCTGGAGGAGTTTGGTGATCGAAAAGGGATTTCTGCGGACGCGATCGCAAGCAAGATTCGAGACGAGTGCCTTGCTGAAATTCGAGATGCGCAGGTCAGTATTTTTGGAGCCCCGCCGATTGATGGGTTAGGAACTACCGGTGGTTTTAAATTGATTGTGGAGGATCGAGGCAATCTGGGACTGAGTGAGTTGCAACGCGTTACGGACAATATCGTCGATGAAGCAAATAATACGCCTGGATTACAGGGCGTATTCGGTAGCCTTCGCTCCAATACGCCGTGGCTGTATCTCGATATCGATCGTGAGAAATGCCTGGCCCTCGGTGTGTCCCCGTCTGACGTTTTTAAGACGCTGCAGGTTTATCTAGGTTCGTACTATGTGAACAACTTCAATCGATTCGGAAGATCCTGGCAGGTTAACGTGATGGCTGATGCGCAATACCGTACGAAAGTATCCCAGATTCTGGAGTTAAAGGTCTCAAGCTTGAAAAAAGAGATGGTTCCATTGGCGACGTTGATTCGTCTGCGAGACGAATCGGGGCCGCAATCGCTGATGCGATACAACATGTATTCGGCTTCGTCCGTGACAGGAAACTTGGTGCCAGGAACGAGTAGTGGTGACGCAATCAACCTTTTGGAGGAAATAGCAAAGAAGCAACTGCCGCGGTCGATGGCGTTCGATTGGACAGAACTTACCTACATGCAACTCGATGCTGGCAATACGGCCATGTATGTGTTCGCTTTGGCTGTTGTATTCGTGTTCTTGGTCTTGGCGGCGCAGTATGAAAGCTGGTCATTGCCGTTAGCGGTAATCCTGGTGGTTCCAATGTGTCTCCTCTGCTCTGTAGTAGGTGTGTCTATTGCCAAGATGGATGTGAATATATTTACCCAAATTGGATTGATTGTTTTGGTCGGGCTCGCGAGTAAGAATGCAATTCTTATTGTTGAGTTTGCGGAACAGGAACGCAAATCAGGAAAGACCATACGAGAAGCCACCGTGAGTGCGTGTCGACTTCGTCTCCGTCCAATCTTGATGACTTCCTTTGCGTTTATCCTTGGGGTGGTTCCATTGGTAATCGCTGAAGGTGCTGGGGCGGAGATGCGACGCACGCTTGGCACGGCAGTATTTAGTGGCATGCTTGGGGTGACTTTCTTCGGAATTCTGTTGACGCCAGTTTTTTATTATGCCGTTAGCTGGTTTAGCAAGAGCGAGAAGCCGAAAGAAACTGCTTGATTTTTTCAGGGCACGATGATGTGCTTGGCGGAACTGCGGGAGCAGGGAATCCTCGGAAATGCAACTCCGCTTCCGATTGGTTCTTGTGATCAAAATCCTCTTCGTAAAACCGCGACGATCTGAGGCTGGAGAACGCTCCACATTCCTTTGCGAGGGCCGTCTTGTTCAATACGCAAATCCACCGCTTCAGGATTGTCTTGCAGGGCTCGACATGAGGCATCGAACTTCGACATATCAGCAACATTTGACAAGATCGCGATATTTGCCATCGAAATCAGATCGGATAGGCTATGACCATAAAGTCGGGTTGGTTGTCTGAAGGTCTCCATAGTGAATTCGCTTCCCGGTATTCTCTCATGCAAGGTCGGCAGAATTGCACCAGCGACGCCATCTTCGTTCCCGACAAAAAGCCTTCGCCTTTCCAACATCGCAGCGAGATGATGTTCGTTGTTTCCGGTATCTCCACCCTCCGAAATATAAGCGCGGAGGGCAAAACCAGTGTATCCATCCATTTCATCAGCGAACACAACGAACAATTCCCCACCCGGACGAAGAAATCTCGCCATGCGAGTAAAGCTTGTTGGTAAATCTTTGAGAAAGAAAATAATTTGTAACGCCATCGCTAAATGTATGGTCTTATCCTGCGGTAAGTCAATTCCGGAACGCTGTGCCACATCATCGGTTTCTTCGAATCCGGCAGCGATGGCACACCCCATCGTCAGGTTGGTCATGCGCCTAAGCATCGCTCGGTAGTCATCAACGTAATGAGAATTGGGCTCTATGAAAGACACCATGGTTCCGTTTGGTACAGAATCCGCAATCAGTTCGAATGTCTGCCCGTTACCTGCACCAAGGTCAAGAATATGGCCGCCAATTGGTACGCTTCGAGAAATCGCCTTGCGTAGCTCGGGAACGAACATATCTCGCTGATCTGTTCCCATCATCAAAACACGCTCCAAAGGGTCTGGCTTCAACAATCGGCTGAAGGCGTTGCGGTACTGTTGCTCTAGGTTCAGACCATGAAACTCGTTGCGTACCAAGTCCAACGCCTCGTCAAACCGCGCACTTAGATTCCGCGCCGCAGCTCTGTTAATTGCGATTGCCATTGCCTACATTCCTCCCGCTATCAGTATGATCTGTTTGTGTTCGCTTAAAAATTGAATGTATCCCTATGATCGGTCATCACCTAAAAAAGCCGCTTCGGCCTAGGATAGGCCTTATCATTACTTTGTGAGTACTATTTGGTTTACTCGCATCGGCCACGACCTGGGCGACGCGATGGTGGAGTTACTAGAAAGGCCCCGCTGAGTAACATTCACTGCATGAGTCAGCATGCGGGTTGGCGGCAATCTTAGTCGTTATATCACAACTCGTGAACGCCAGATCCTACTGAGAAACCGCATGGGGATACTGAGAAACCGCATGGGGACACACCACTTCGGCGGTTTCCGTGACATATTTTGCAAATGCGGTGACAAAATCTGCGATCGAATGGCAAAGAATGTTCCCGTGTGATTCAATTAGTTCCAAAGTGCTGTGTCCCCATTGGTTCTTTCTTTCACGATCAAAAAACCAATCAAAACACAGTGTAACCCCCTCACCCCCAGCCCCTCTCCCCGAGACCAGGGCGAGGGGAGCAAGAACAAAAGATGTGGGTAAAGATGAGGCTCGCGCACATGGCTACATCGTTTCGTCCCTTCGGGACTGCGATCCGCCCAACTAGCAAGAAATCAGCTCTCGCTACGGATAGTGCGGACAACATGTCTTTGAAGTCTTGATTGAACAACGTTCGGTTCCTTGAATGCCCAAGCGGTAATTGTAAGAGGCCATACCATCAAAATTCGTTCTGCGGCCGTTGCGGCAGGAACGCCAGCGTCAGGCCGCGGCTGGCCTAAGTCTGGACGGAGCAGGTTACAGGACGGGGCAAGTTCAACGAGAAGTGGCATTTTTTCTGCTGATCTCTTTATTGCTCGACTTGCCAACGATAGGATATAACTCCAACAAGCCGCAGGAGCGGTACTTTTCCTTTTCCCAAATGACCTGTTCAACGCCAAATTGGCATGTCAGCAATCACAACTATTTGTTTAGGCGGAGTTTTTGATGAATCGATTTGGAATGTTCGCAGCACGTGGTGGTGGAATTGGTTCGATTGTTGGTTGGTTCATTCGAGTCGTCATTTACGACATATGCATCACCGGCATCTCTGAGATATTTGGTGTCCCCCGCTTAGTAGCCCTGTTTATTTTCCTAGGTATTTTGGCTGCCATTGCTGTCGGCGGGTATTTCCTCAAGCAACGAATGGCTCCGGGCGTTGAAGACTAGATTCCAGCAACTGGATTTCGGCCTACGTCGTTTGCAAGCTCCCCACCAGTCAGTGCGTTGATGGAATACTCGATTCTGCATGGCCCCGTTTTTTCCGTCCTTCAGGTTCGTATGAACCAAGGAGAAACGGTTGTAGCTCAGCCCAATAGTATGTTGTCCATGACGTCTGGTTTGCAGCTCTCCGCAGTCGTCGGTCGCAAGGGGGCAGGGTCAGCATGGTTGAGCGGTGCCAAGAGTCTGCTAGGTGGGGAGAGCATGTTCACAGCCGAGTTCCTCGCAAAACGAGACGCTCAAGTGTTGACGCTTGCTCCCTCAGTCCAAGGCGACATTTTGTGCATCGATTTAAAGGAACAGTCGGGTATGTATTTGACTCGCGGTTCGTTTTTAGCCAGCGTGGGTGAATGCCATTTGCAAATCAAATACGGTGGTGTGAAAGGTGTCATGTCCAAGAAAGGCTTATTTCTGTTGCACGCAAGCGGTAGCGGCACCGTATTTTGTGAAACATACGGCGCGATCATCGAAAAAGAACTATCCGACGGAGAGACGTTCCTTTTAGATAATCGCTATGCGGTTGCGTTTTCAGAATCGATCCAATACCAATTGGTGAAAGCAACGGACAGTGTTCGCGATTCGATTCTTTCCGGCGAAGGTCTAATCAATCGATACACAGGACCCGGCAAGCTTTTTTATCAAACACGCGCGAAAGCACCTGTGAACATTTTGAACTACTTGTTCAGTTCCGCGTTTTAGTTCCATCGGACTTTGGGGACAAACGAAATCGGGAGCTCTCTCAGTATGCAGTCGGATAGTCAAGTACTTCACGTTCCACGCCGTTCGGCTCTGATCGACCAACTTGCTCGCGCTAACCGCCAGGCATGGGTATTGCTCGTGGTCGAGGTCCTGCTGATTGTTTTGGTAGGTATTTTCATCGACTGGAATTGGGTCGTTCAACAACCGATCATGGCGACCATCGCGATCGGATACATGGTCCGACCGTTTGGTTATTCGCTGCTAATTCAAGCCGTTCAAAAAAAGACGCGTATCCAAGATCTTCGAGAATCGACTCGCTTTGGCCAATATGACAAACATCGCTTGCTTGCGCTCTATCGAGATACACTCAATCGGTTGAGGTTGTCCGACGATTCGCTTTCGGTCTATATCACTGCAGGCCGTTCGATCAATGCGGGTGCATTGCATGTCGGGCTAGGAAGCGTTTTCAAATGGTTCAATGGTATCTTTTTGAATCGGCAGACGCTGCATAAACTGGAACCTGCGGAGTTGCAGGATATCATTGGTCATGAGCTGGGACATTACTACAAGCACTATTTAGTGATCGATCGATTTCGAATTGTCACGTTGACGCTTGGTTCCTTGCTTGCGATTTTTGCGGTTCAACGATTTGGACTAGCCAATTTTTTGGGCTACTTCATTCTGATATGTGTACCGCTTGTCGTGTGGAAATTGTCGGGGTTACCTCACGCTCGTAACGCACACGCCATCGAATACCTTTGCGACGACTTCGGAGCGCAGGTGGGCGGGGTTATGCCATCCATCAACGGGCTTCTCAAGTTGGGGCAAAGTGCAGAGATCGAATCTGCTGTATTGCAACAGGCCATCTTGTCCAAAATAGCAGGCAACTTTAACCCGATGGAGTTGGTCGAAACGGTATTGGGTAGTATTCCGTACGGGCATGCCACTCGCGATGAAATCGAGGCTCAGGTCAATCGCAGTCTTCGCGAGCGAGCCGCCAACCAGAAAATGAGTCTCGGTGGTCTATTTCACTATATGTGGAACAGCGATACCGACGCAGAAGCAGCCGAAGAGTTGGAGGAACAGGCAAAAAGACTTGCTAAACTACAGTTGGTCCCTCGGTTGGACTGGGAGTCACTGCTCCAAGATCCGACGCGAGTTCAGTTCTCGGAGGAGGGTGTTCGAGCTCTGGTGGAAATGATTGCGGAACATCCGGAGCATGAGCTATTTCGTATTCCTGATGTGATGGATCCCAGCCTTGACTCGCATCCACCTCTCAAGTCCAGACTACTTTATCTTTGGTTCAATCGGACCGAAATTGAAAGTCAACTACGCACTCGCGTGTGATTTACCGAAATGTCTGCGTCTCGCGAAGATGTTCGTTGAGGATCATTACCACTTCCTCGATGGTTTCACGATACTTGTGCAGATCCGCGTGTTTTTCACGGACGTAACGTTCCGTAATCGCACGAGTTTCGCGAGCGCTATCGATGGGTACGATGCCGTCCGAACGCCCATGAAAGAGCGACCAATGCGAATCGCCGATAATTGAATGCAAACGCACTCGATGGTCGATGGGTAGCTCTGAAACTGCATTTAGGATGGGGGTGTCGGGTTTAAGTAGATCGATGCTTGTTGGAATACGTTTTGTAACTTCACTTGAAAAGACTCCTGGATTTCGTTCGATGAGTTCACGGTGTTTTTCGCTAAGTTCTTGAGGTTGGGAGACCAATGAGGCGCCTACCCTCCCAACCAATCGCGACGCAGTACTCGCTCCGTTATGTGGCGTACCGATGAACACGACGCGAGAAACGTTTGTCGACGCGGTAAAGAAGAACGCACTTCGCAACCTGTCACGGACTTCCGTTGTCATGGTAACTTGATCAAACGGTTTGTTGGCAATCGACCGCCAAAGAGTATCACCGCTGTCGGTCACTTGCATTTTGCCGATGAGCCCGCCCATACTGTGGCCAACAATGACGATTTGCGACAGTTGTGGATCACTGCCATCGGGGTCAACACTTGCAACCGCTTGCTCGAGTTGCCCTCGCATTTGGCCTGCACTAGCCAAGAACTGTTGCCCCGTCGGATACTCAAAAACCCATATCTGAAAGTTTTCGACGAACCCGCGAACCGCATAGAGTTCATTGATCATTTCGACCCAAGTAAATGGATCGGAGAGAAGTCCATGCACGAGAATCAGAGGGATTTTGCCCCTTTGATAGGGTTCGATCATACTGAGTCTATAATCGCCTTGATATCGCGATGGATTCACAAAATTGCTGATGATATCGGAGCGTTGATTTCGTAGTCGGTAAGCCACGGCTGCGGAAACGTCCTTTGCGATCGCTACTCGTGTTGAAGCCATGTCGATGGTATCGACCCGCATGGGATCGTAGAGTTCGAGTCGACAATCGCTTTCTCCATTATCCAACTCGGAAGAATCGGCTCGCATGACAAGAGTCGCTGGAAACGTTGGTTTCGGTGAGCCAAATGGTCTCGGATTGGTTTCACCGCTGACAACCATCGGAATCCCAACCCCTGGCGATCGATGTCGTCGCTGAAATGCGTTCGTCGAATATTCGCCAACAGGTGAAAGGGACGAGAAGTCCTCGGAATTCCAAACGAATCCGTGTCGCTCAATCGGTATCAGGTCCGATAGGCCATTTCGGTAGACCGTTAACCCAGTCCTTGGGTCAAGACGTCCAAAACGTTGACCATTCACGACGAGCTTGATCATCGCAGATCGGTGCAATTGGCTCTTGCGACAATTCGCATTCGAGCAAGGTACATTCTCTGCAGTCAGATTGGCGACGGAATAGTACAGATCAACGCATGCATCGCAGCACTCTTCTTCTTGCTGAAGAGCCTTGCCGTAAAGCACTTCCGCTTCATTCAAGCGTCCGTCATTGGTGACAGAATTTTGTGAGGGCCATGGCGCGTATTTCGGTTCTCGCCAATTTACGCGGGTCGAGAGACAACCTGTGATGCAAACGAGCAAACAAAGGTGGAGCAACAGAGATGCGAATCGGACTCTTTCGCGGTAAAGGAGCACGGCAGTATTCTTGTCCGATCTGACGACTTGCCATCCATGCTGAGATAATGATGCCATCATGGCTATCGACACGCTCGAATTTTGTCTATCGGACAGGCGTTACCCTGGAAATCAGACAAAATGTCGAGGCACGGCAATTAAATTACTGCCATGGCCGCAGAATTGGCGTAAACGCACCAATAAAAAAATCCGCAGGCTCGACCTGTGGATTGGTTGTGCTTTCAGGCTTCACGTGGCAAGCGTCCAGAGAGTGGCCTATTTCGCCCAAAAGCCTGAACGAATCGCCGCACAAGGCCAAAAAAATTTTAAGCCTTCCGTTCGGGCTCGTCCCGACGGAGGCAACAATTGGTAGCTACAGGCAAAAGCACTCGGGCTCGGGCTCTCCACCGGTTTCATACCGGTGGAGAGCATAGCCCGTATCTGCGGCTATGGCTCGTGAGGGAATCAGTTTTTCCCTGCTTCCTTTTTCTTTTTGAGCTGTTCGCCGATAAAATCCGATAATCCATTTCCGCGAAGTTCTTTTGCGGTTGCCAAAATCTGGTGTGTGTCCCCATCCACCAAAAGCACAAACGGGATTCCGCTCACATCGTGCATTAGTCCGAGTGTTGCATCCCAATACTTGCCGTCGTAAATCTGGCTCCAAGGTAACTCTTTCTCCTCAAGAAACGCCTTGATCTTTTCCTCCATGTCGGCTCGATCGAAGCTAATCCCCAAAATTTCGAAACCTTCTTCGTGCCAATCCGCGTAAGCCTTTTTCATGTTCGGAATCTCGCCGATGCAGGGACCGCACCAAGTGGCCCAAAAGTCCAGCATGACCAGTTTTCCAGCATAGTGCTTAGGAAAATCGATGGATGTTCCGTCCATCGTCGTGGCTGTGAACTCGAGTGCTGGCTTGCCAACACCCAAATCTGGCGGCATCTTCATTTGCTCAATGGCTTCGTCGGCTTTCGACAAAGTCAACTTTTCGTTGTTGAGCTTGAACACATAGGTGGTACCAGTGAAGTTGAACGGTTGGTCTATCTTTGCCGTTTCAAATCGTGGACTAACCTTCTTGTTCCCATCCCGGTCGATTGGCAAGCGTGCGCTCTCGTCGGCAGAACCTGCAATAAAGGTCGAGAACTCTTTTCCATCGAGCTTAAATGTGTACTCAAAACCAAAGTCCAAATAGAACATCATCGTGTTTCTCAATTGGGCCCGGCCCTCATCCTTAGGGTCAAATCGATAAAGTCCTAGCGAGCCAATGTTTCCTGAGCCTAAATCAATCTTCCCCACCCCGTTATACATCGTGACTCCATTTTGCGTTCGAGCGTCCCATTTTGACTCGGGGTCGTTCGTCAGGTCGCCGTCGCCGTTGGTATCGATATAAAGCTTTGCGGGTGCGTCCTCCGGTTCATCTAATGCAAAGAGCCAACTCTTTTCACCAATCTGAAATTTGCCAAACTTGGGAGCGACCAACGAGTCTGGTGCTTTCTTAATGGAGTCAGCGGATAGATCCATCTCCGCACGCAACGGACGATAACCGCCGAGCCTTCGTGTAATCCCATCTGGTATCAGCTTTTCGGTGAGTTCCTCACCGAAGGCTTGAACGGTCGTTCCTAAGAGGGAAGCAAAGAAAAGGGGAAGAAATCTTTTTGCCATTGCGTTTCACTACTTTCGATTGATCTAAAGTTCAACGCAGGAAGCAAATGGCCCCAACAAAACCATCGTTCGCGCGTGGTACGGGAAAAACTCATAAGCGGAAATTCTACTTGTTCGAGTCGCCACATCGCAATCCTATTTCGGTTTCTTGCCACCGTTCTTTTTGGGCTTTTGGTTCTCATCACCAGCCGACACTTTTTTGACTGCAGGAACATTGGTCGTGGGGAAGTTCATTGCAAGTTGCTGCTTGAGTGCTTTGTGCTCGGGTTTCGATGCCAAATTCGTCCATTCGTAAGAGTCGTTGTTGTGGTCATAGAGTTCCTCGCTACCGTCCGCATAACGAATGTATCGCCATCGTTCGTCTCGGATCGCATGGTTGTTTTGTCCAAACGTTGTCAAGGCTACGTCGTTCCATGCCGAGTTAGGATCCGCCAGTAGCGAGCGAATGGATTTCCCAACGACATGATCTGGGATAGGAATTCCTGAAAGTTCGCAAAGAGTTGGATAAATCGTCATGAAGTCTACCGAGCGATTGCAAACACCGCTTGGTTTGGTAACACCCGGCGCAACCCAGATAAGAGGCGCTCGGGTGGCCTCTTCCCACAATGCGAATTTGCGCCAATGCTCTTTTTCGCCAAGATGCCAACCATGATCTCCCCACAAGCAAATGATCGTATTGGATGCATGTGGCGATTTTTCCAAAGCGTCCAATACTCGACCGACCTGACCGTCAAGGTAACTGATAGCGGCAAGATACGCTTGTACGGCTTCTTTCCATCGCCCAGATGCAAGGACTGCTGAGTGATCGCCGGACGAGTGCGCCATTCTGATCGCTACTGCTGGCAAATCGTCTAAGTCTCCTTGTTTGGTCGGAGGCAATTCAATCGAATCTAACGGATGCATATCGTAATACTTCTTGGGCACGTTCCAAGGCATGTGCGGTTTATGAAAACCAACGGTCAGAAAGAATGGCTGATCGTGGGCTTTGTTCAATTCGGCGATACCATAGTCCGCGATGTGTGTGTCAGAAACGGACGTGTCATCTCCATCGATGATCCCAAACTTAATCCCGCCGATGCTGCGATCGTCAACCTTTGACTTTCCCTGCCCATTCCCATCGGGACCGCCTGTGCTGGTCCATTGCTTTGGAAATCCAAGTCCACCATGCCACAGTTTGCCCATTCCTAGCGTTTCATAGCCAGCATCTTTGAACTGGGTTACGAGCGATTGCTTGTTATTGACGGCAAGTTCGTAAGGATCGCCATTATCGTAGACACCCGTTGTACTTGGCCTAAGTCCTGAGAGCAAAGCGGTTCGGGATGGGTTGCAAATAGGAGCAGCGCAATGAGCGTTTGTAAAAGTCACACCCATCTTCGCAAGTCGATCAAGATTTGGCGTCTTGGTCTGTTTGTTTCTGCCAAGATGGCCAACCCAATGATTGAGATCATCGACTGCGATGAAGAGTACATTCGGCTTCTTGGACTCTGCGGAAAGTGCAATTCCCAATGGGTGAAAGCTGCCCAATGAGTTAAAGCAGAGAGTAACAAGCGCGATGGCGAGTCGTAAACTGGAGGAGAAGCTTCGATGTGGCATGGGAGAGTTGTTCGCAATCAGAAAAGGAGATTGGAAATTGGGTTTATGGTAACTTGCGGCGAGCGGCAGACTGAAAACACCAACTATAACACGATACGTAAGTGAGGGACCTGCGAAATTATCCCTCGCTTACGCTCTTACGCTTCGGGTTGGGATACTGCAATCTGCCACTCGCTTGGCATCTGGCGACGAAATGGACATATCATACGCCCTTGGTTCCTCAGGACTATGCAAAGGCAGGTGGCAACGCTGGTTCCGGAGGTAATTTTCTTTGAACATAGTCTGCGGCAGCGACCAAGGTTGCATCGCCGAAAAACTTGGCTGTCAGTTTAATCGTTCTGGGGCCAAAGCCTTTTGGAGAATCGTCTTTGGTCTCCTTTGAAATTTCTGAATTCGATCGAGTCACCAATTCTTGCGTTCCACATCGTACGATCATGCTTGGATGTCCCGTAAGATTGGTTCGAACGAGATCATCGCCGCCGAGTACGAGATCTACTGTCCGCAAGACTCGTTCGGTCTCTTGAATGAGCAGAGTCCTGGCTCTCAAGCTCTGGACATAGTGTATGCCTCGAACAAATTGAGACTTTCGAAAGGACGCACCCCACAAGCCAAAATCTTCCTCGGATTCTGTGCTTCGAAACAAGCCGTCAAACATGGACGCGGACTCGACATCTAAGCCAGCTAGCAACGCTTCTTGTGGAATGGTATTTGGATATTCGATCGGGACGACTTGCGCGCCATCCGCCTTCATTTGTTCTAGCACTAACTTTTCACTTGCGGACAACTGGGATTCCGTAACCCCGACGCGCACGCCTCTCATGTCGAACTTACCAGGCCATTCGAAAGGTCGCTCTACTACCGACGCGTCCTTGTAATCTGCGCCTAACAGGGCGTTAAGAACGATACCGCAATCGATGGCGTGACGTGCTATCGGGCCGATTTTGTCCATCGTCCAGGAGAGTGGCATGCAACCAAATCGACTGACTCGGCCAAAGGAAGGCCGCAAGCCCATCACTCTGCATCGTCTGGCTGGCGAAACAATACTACCAAGCGTCTCACTTCCCAACGCAAAGGTGCATAGACCTGCCGCCACAGCCGAAGAACTACCAGCGGACGAACCTGAACTACCCTGTGACGGGTTCCATGGATTTTTCGTCGTCGCGTCGTACCAAACGTCTCCCAAAGCGTAGGTTCCGACTGACAATTTGCCCAACATAACCGCTCCAGCTTCGTTCAGGCGTTTCGCAACCGTAGCGATATTCGGTCGCACTTGCTCTCGGTAAGGTTTGCCACCCCACGTCGTTGGAAAGGGTGGGACAGCGATAATGTCCTTCGCTCCCCATGGTATTCCATGCAACAAGCCTCGATCCTTACCGGCAGCAAGCTCTTGATCTGCTCGTTCTGCTTGTTGTCTCGCAAGAGACTCTGTCAATGTGACCACGCAGCGTAAAACCGGATCATGTTTCTTAAGCCGCCCCAGGTAAATGTCCGTCAGACGTTGGCTAGTGATCTTGCCAGCTCTTAGTGCAGCAGCCTGTTCGACAATCCCAGATTGCGCAACAGCAACTTCGTCCATCCAATTGATGGCACTTGGGTTTGAGTCATTCGACCGAATGTTCCAAGACGCGTTGACTTTGGACTTGGCGCTAGAAAGTTCCGGCTTGGACTCAAGATCTTCAGGCAGGTATTCGGCAAAGAAATGTGGCGAAAAGACGCTTGCGGGGCCAAGGTCTCCATCCATTTTCACCAATCGCAGTTTGCGTTCGTTGTCGACTTGCGCTTGCAGTTGCCGAAGTAGAACCTCTTTTTCCGTGTCGGTCAGTTCGATATCGGCGATCCATTGAGCATCCTGAATCATTTGAGCCGTAACGGTTCCAGATGTGACGGCTTTATGTGCTAGAGCTCGCTGAAAAGTGATGCCACCAATTCCTATGGCCGAAAGCCGAACCATCCATGAACGACGACTAAGTTGACCTGCCACGTGGATTGCCTATTCGTTAAGAGAAAAAATGGAATGTCGATAACGGATGTGCGAAGAGTATATACGAAGCCGCTTGGTGGTGCGATAAACCGCGAAGCCGGTTCCCCACGCGTTTTCTCCCCCTCTCCCCGATTCGGGGAGAGGGGGTCGGGGGGTGAGGGGTAGAGCCCTGACGTGGTAGCCTCCGGTTCAGCTATTTGTTTACCCTTCTGAAACGCAGCTAGACATGGAATTCACGATCAAAAAACCAATTGAAACACCGTGCAAAACCCCTCACCCCCTGCCCCTCTCCCCGAGTACAGGGCGAGGGGAGCAAGATCAAAAGATGTGGGTAAAAATGGGGAACTTTGGCCAGAGCATAGCGAACCCCACCGGGGCTCAACACTTCTCGCAAATTCAACGAAAAAAGGCCGGTCTGATTAGACCGACCTTTTCGTAATAAATAATCTTTTGAAATGAATCCACTTAGCCGTAGCCGAAGCGAGACGGCTTTGAACTGTCACTCGTTTTTACCAGGGGCCACGCACAGGGTTACCAAGGACCACGCACAGGATATACGCCGAATTGGTTCGTGTGGCTCGGCCAAACTGGAGTCGCCTTGAAAACTCCGCCACCGCTACCCGTGGGGGCATGCCCACTAAACTGATGGTAGACTGGCGTCATGGTATTCTGTGAGACACCCCAAGAATAATTCTGTTGCATCACCACTGTCGGCGGAACAATCAATGCGGTCGGTTGACCAGTGCGAAGATAGTAATATTCTCCATGCCAAGGTTTTTGCATCGATTGATTTTGAGCCCAATAATCGCCCTTCGACGCCATCGAGAGCCAACCAAGTCGATTGCCGATCCCTTCTGTGTTCGTGTTGCCGACAGCGTACCCGGATCCGAACAACCTACCGCCGTGCCCGTGTTGGGCTTCGGCCAAGGAACTAAATGAAACGGTTGCAACCAAAAAGGTTGCAACGAGTAATGAACTTCGAGTCATGGACTTTTTTCCTCCCACAAACCAGTGAGCCATTGGCCCAAGCTGACGGTCCGTCGTACAACTTAGGCCCTTGTGTTTGCTTCGACTGGTCTCCGACTCAGCCAACATTAACTTTATGAACAGATTACCGAGGGATCTCGATCATCTTATAGAATTTCTTGCCAGCAGTACGGACCGGTGGTGCGTAGTACTTGGCGTGCGTTCGATTCAATCCTTGCCCCTGATCATAATACGAATGATAACTATCGTGATGCTGATACAAGAATTGATGTGGGTAAAGAGGTTGATAGGTGTTGTAGGTATGACCGACCCACCCGGGAACCCCAATGGGGGACATGTACAAAGCAGCTTCGGCTGAGTTTGCGTTTCCACGAGTAAAATAGTTGTCGAACAAAGGCTGTGTGCCTTTACCCAACGTGTTGGCGAAACTGTCCGTGCCACCCGCCCCCGTGCCTCCCCAGCCCATGCCGCCCGACCCACTTCCCATGGGTACGTAGGATCCAGCCATCGCTCCACCGCATGAACCGTTCGGGCATTGTGCGAACGCATCCTCGCCCGTCACGACAAATCCCAATCCTAAACCCATTAATACGGCTGTCGAAACTTTCCGTAGTTTTCGCATATCGCACTCCTTAGCGAATTGATCGTCAATCTCAAATTCAATTCCAATGCGACACGATCAATGGATCTATCGCCACAGCGGATACTTCGTCCAGACGCACAATCCTTAGATAGCAAAAGCAGTCGAAAGCACACTGCATCTTGGATTCACATTCTTATTGCAACGAGAAAGCCGAGCGTAGCGAAAGTTCCTGGGGAATGAGCGGGTTCGCTGGGTCTGGATAGTCAAGTGGTGACTGATTGTCATGTTGCGCTCCACACTTGTCGAGAATAACTGAGCTCTGTCAGTTTCCCAGTTCCCAATTTCAGAGCAAGGCTCTGCCGAGCTAGGATTTGTGGATTTAATCGTTTAACAGTCAGGCGTAGGCGTACTCGGTACGATTAACGTACACTACGGCAAACGGCTGTAGACCTAACCATCGCAAACGTTAAACTTTTCCAATCATCTTAGTCGATTACGTCAAGAATTAGCAAAGAAGGTTCAGGATGGCCAAGCGCCGGATAGTTGAGGGAAATGAGGACGCTGATTTCGAGGAGGATAGCGGAAAAGCTCCTGAGAATCAAAAGCCAAAGCGAAAACGTTCTAGTCAACAGGAACTGCCGCTGGACGACGACGTCAACAGCATCACCGGCATTTCGCTGAGTGATGCCGCTCAAGCCCGCTACCTCAACTACTCCTTGTCCGTCATCACAAGTCGGGCGTTGCCGGACGTTCGCGATGGTTTGAAACCAGTCCAACGTCGAATTTTGTACACGATGGACCAGCAGGGGCTAGACTTTACGAGCAAGCATCGTAAATGTGCCAAGGTCGTCGGCGATGTTATGGGTAATTATCACCCACACGGCGACACCGCTATCTACGATGCACTTGTTCGCATGGCTCAATCCTTCTCGCTCCGAATGCCCTTGGTCGACGGCAGCGGTAACTTCGGTTCGATCGATGGCGACAATGCTGCGGCCATGCGATACACGGAATGCCGTATGTCTGCGATCTCCCGCGAAGTATTGACGGACCTCAGCAGCAGCACTGTCCACTTCAAGGCAAACTACGACGGCAGCCGTCTTGAGCCCGTTGTCCTTCCAAGTCGCGTTCCAAATTTACTCGTTAATGGTGCAACGGGTATCGCAGTCGGAATGGCCACGAACATCCCACCACACAATTTGGGCGAAGTTTGCCGAGCTCTACTTAAGCTGCTCGCGGACCCTGAGATCAAAGACTATCAACTGGTCGCCAACGACGCAGTCAATGGCCCCGATTTTCCGACCGGCGGGATCCTCATCAACTCCAAGGAAGAATTGCGAGAGATCTATCGGACAGGCCAGGGCTCGCTCAAGATCCGTGGTACCACCGTTTCTGGGGGCGATGCAAAGACCGGCAAGATACTTCACATTACCGCCATCCCATACGGAGTCAACAAATCCGTATTGGTTGAGCGAATTGCCGACATCATCATCAGCGGCAAGATGCCTCTTTTGGAAGATGTGCGAGATGTCTCAACCGAGGACATACGTATCGACCTGCAGTTGCGCAAAGATGCAGATGAAGCGAAAGTCTTAGCGTATCTCTACAAGCACACGCCATTGCAAACTAATTTTGCAGTCAACATGACGTGCCTTGTCCCGACCGAGAACCCGGAGGTAGGAGCTCCGAATCGTCTTGGACTCAAAGAGATCTTGTGGTTCTTTCTTCAGTTTCGGCTTGAAGTGGTAACCAAGCGGCTTGAGCATGAGCTTGAAGCCTTGCTGAAACGCATTCATATTCTCGAAGGCTTCATGCTGATCTTTGACGCGTTGGATGAGATCATTCGCATCATCCGAAAATCCGAGGGCAAAGCAGATGCCGCTGAAAAAATCATGCTGCGGTTCCCTGCAGCCAAGGGGGGCCTCGATGCAGAACAAACCGATGCCATCCTCGAACTGAAACTCTATCGCCTCGCCCGCTTGGAAATCAATCTGATCCAGGATGAACTCAAAGCCAAGCAAAAGAGAGCACGCGAAATCCAACGTTTGCTCAAGGAAAGCACGGGCGACACCAACAATTCTGGACGATGGAGCATCGTGAGAGAAGAAATCGAAGCGATCATCGGCACCTACGCCAAGACCAAAGAAGGGGCAAGGCGAACGGAGATTGTAACGCTTGCCGAAGAGCCCGAGTTTAGCGAAAAGGACTTTATCATTGATGAGGATTGCCACGTCCTGGTGACACGCGATGGTTGGGTCAAGCGACAGAAGCAAATCGCCGATCCGAGCAAGAGCCGTTTACGCGAGGGGGATTCCATTCTCGCGATGGTGGCAGGTTCGACGCGAGCAACACTTGCCTTATTTTCGTCTTTTGGCGTTTGCTATACCAGTCGGCTGATCGACATTCCTGCCTCGACAGGACATGGGGAACCGATACAGAAGTTGTTCAAAATGAAGGACGGCGAAAAGATTGTATCCGTCATGTCCCTCGACCCTCGCGTCATTGGCAGTATCCAAGAGAATCCAAAGAAGCCCGATCTTTGCCCAGAAGTTCACGCGTTTGCTGCAACCACGAATGGCTATGCCATGCGATTCGGGCTGGAGCAATTTGTCGAGCCCTCCACGCGAAGCGGGCGAAAGTATGCGAGGGTTGCTCCGGAGCACGAAGTTGTTTCGGTCGAAGCTATCCATGGTACCGAAACGATACTCGCAATCTCAGCGGATTGCCGAGCTATGGTCTGCCCTTCGGTTGAGATCAACTATTTGTCAGGAGCCGGCAAAGGAGTTTTGCTGATCAAGTTGGCGAAAACGGATCGACTGTTGGGCTTCAAAGCGTCAGCGGCGGATCGCGATTTGCTGGTCGTGGAAACCAATCGTGGGGCTCAAAAGACAATCTCGACAGCCAAGTACCGAGTGACTGCCCGTGGAGGTCGCGGACTCGAAATTCAGAAGAATGGAAAAATATCATCTATCGTCACTGAGCCGCCCAAGGCACCACCCACATTTGAAGCAGAATAGTTGATTCATGAGCACCGCATCTCAATCGTATACCGCATCGGACATCGTCGCTTTGGAGGGCTTAGAGCCCGTTCGCAAACGTCCATCCATGTACATCGGTGGTGTAAACGCGTCGGGCTTGCACCACTTGGTTTGGGAGATACTCGACAACTCGGTCGACGAGGCCATGAATGGTCATGCGAGCGAGATCGCGGTTACGTTGCACAAGAATGGTAGAACGGTGACCGTCTCGGACAACGGGCGCGGTATCCCTGTGGACAAACATTCAAAAACCGGGAAGAGCGCTTTGGAAATCGTTTTGACGGTTTTGCATGCGGGTGGAAAATTCGAAGGAAAGAATTACAAAACTTCGGGTGGCTTGCATGGAGTTGGCGCTTCGGTTGTGAATGCATTGTCCAAAGAACTCATCGCACTCGTTCGACGCGATGGCGCTCAGTACAAGATGGAGTTTTCGCAAGGAAAGCCGACCACCAAGCTTCAGAAAGCCGCATCATCGGCTCGCGGTACGGGAACGTCCATCACCTTTACGCCCGACCCAACGATCTTCCCCAAGACCGAATTTGACCCGGAGCTGATCCGGCAGAGACTTGAGATTACGAGCTACATCCATCGTGGTGTAAGGGTCCTTTTCAACGATGAGACTACAGGCCGAAAAGACAACTTCTTCCATGAACAAGGCATCGTCGACTATCTCGGCATGGTGCTCGTCGAGCGGCACGCTAAATCGATTCATGAAACGCCATTTACGGTTCGCAAAGAAGGGGACGAACGCGTTGAGATCGCGCTGCAGTGGACTGAATCGACGGACGAGCATGTGCGATCCTATTGCAATGGAATCCCGAACGCAAATGGTGGAACCCATGAGAATGGACTTCGGGCCGGGCTCGGCAAGGCAGTTCGTAATTTCTTTGAGACGCACAATTTGATTCCGAGAGGCGTCAAAGTGGGTCACGAAGATATCCGAGAAGGCTTAGTCGCAATTCTATCGGTCTTTATTTCAGAGCCGCAATTCCAAGGCCAAACGAAAGATCGTTTGAACAATCCAGAAGTCCAAACCACGGTCGACAATGCGATTCGCGCGGCCCTGGAGCAATGGCTCAATAGCAATCGAACCGTTGCGGAGTCGATCGTGGCTCGCATCATCGCGTCGGCTCGTGCAAGGGCCGCATCCCGAGCCGCATCGGAATCCGTTTCACGCAAGACCAGTACATCGAGAGCCATGTTGCCCGGCAAGTTGAGCGATTGCCTCTCGTCGGGGCGAGGTCGATCGGAGTTGTTCATCGTGGAAGGTGATTCGGCAGGTGGAAGCGCCAAGCAAGGCCGCGATCGAAACTTCCAGGCGATATTGCCATTGCGGGGTAAGGTGCTGAACACCGAGTCCGTCGCTCTTTCGAAGGTGATGGAGAACAAAGAACTTCAGGATTTGGTGACGGCGCTCGGCTGCGGAATCGGCAAATCCATCGATGTTTCTCGAATACGTTATGAGAGAATCATCTTGTTAGCAGATGCGGACTCAGATGGACATCACATCACGACTTTATTGCTGACGTTTCTCTATCGCCATATGTTGCCGCTCATCAATGATGGGCGAGTGTTTATTTCAGTGCCTCCATTGTTTCGGATCGATATTGGCAAAGAACGTTATTGGGCTGCAGACGAGAACGATCGGGAAAGGATTTTGGCAACCCACAGCAAACGAGGGAAACCCGAAATCACTCGGTTTAAAGGGCTCGGCGAAATGATGCCCAAGGACCTTTGGGAAACCACGCTCAACCCCGCAACCCGTCGGTTGTTGAAAGTGGAAATTGACGATCAATTACAAACCGATCGCATCATGAATGACTTGATGGGACGCGACGCTTCAGCCCGCTTTCGGTTCATCATGGAACGGGCTGAAGACGCACAAGAAATCGACGTTTAACGAAAAACAGTCGACGCAAGTTTCTCAATCCTCAGTTTTATGTGGCTGTGGATTGGGCAACAAAATCTGAATTGCCACACGCGCCCACTCATTGACTCGCAAGCGTCGATGCTTTTTGAACGACCAGTCTATCCGGCTCCACCAATGCGATGGTTAGGCATTGGGGGCTGCCCCCTTGTGGGGACAGCTCCAATTGGTTTTCGGACAGCTTCCACGTACCTTCTGACTTCATCGTTCGGTCAGTCGGCCCTGGTTTCCGAGAGATCATGGTTCCTCCTGGATCCAACTGAAACCCTTTCCTCCCACGTGAAGGAGGAAAGGGGAAATCCGCGAGACGATAAACCGTGGTCGTTGGTGTGTCCTCCTCGTGTGAGTGAACCCATGCTTGCGCAATCTCGGATACGTTGAATACGTTCTTGCTCACGTTCCTACCAGCTTTCGTTAGAGGAGGCTTTTTCGCGGCCCATCCAATGTCGCGTGCATTCGGGCGACTTGACCAGGGGTAAACATAAACATGGAATCGTCGTCGACGTAGTCCATGTAGTTCATAAACATGTCTCCGTTCGGACCATTGCTGCACGAAACCAGTGGATAGATCGGTTTACCGAAATTCGCGTCCTCGGCGTTAGGAGTATCAACCACCAAGTCGCTTCCAGAACAATCAGGCGTATCACCCCAAATATGCCGCAGGTTAAAGTAATGGCCAACCTCATGGGTTGTAGTGCGTCCTAAGTTAAAGGGCGCGGTGGCACTGCCATTAGTGCCAAAGGCGGTATTGAGAATCACAACGCCGTCCGACTTGACCGGACCGCCTGGAAACTGAGCGTAGCCCAGCAATCCGTCAGAGAGCGTGCAGACCCAAATGTTGAGGTACTTTTTGGGATTCCACGCGGCGGCACCTCCCGAGGCCTTAAATTTAACTGGGTTTCCCTGATCACCGAATGAGGTCTGGGTCGTCTCTGTATAGGTAATTCCATTCGTTGCTTGGCCCTTAGGATCCGTGGTTGCGAGCGCAAACTCGATCATCGGATCAGCAACGAGGCTACTGAAAACCGCAGGAGTCTTGCTCTTGTCCGGATTCGTGGCTCGAAAGTCACGATTGAGAACCGCAATTTGGCTTCTCACTTGCGACTCGGAAATTTTCTCCGCCGAAATGGCGGGATTATATACCACATGCACCACGCAAGTGATCTTGTAAGGTGCCAGTCTAGCGACGGCTGCGGATCTCAAACGTAGTTGGCAGGCATGTTCCAGGTCCACTTGGTTCTTGCGAAAACTGGGATTTGTTTCCAGCAATTGAAAATGCTGCTGCATTGCTCCGCACGTCCGCTTAATGGGAGGCATAGGCTTAGAATCTGTTCCCTGAATCGCGACTTTTTTCTTGGCCATGAGAGTTCTCCATGTTGAAGTGCCAACTTAATCGATCGAACAGAATGGCGTAGACGAACATCACCATTCTTTCCCGGTGGGTTTCAAAACGCACCAAGAGTATACACTCGCTTGCTCGTTAAAAGTACACTTCAACTCAATTTCCAAACTTCCTCAACGCCTGAAACGCTTGGGGACGACAGCGCAAGGTCACTCTCGGCATGCGTCACCTACGGATTGTCGCTCCTGTCAGGTGCGACATTTGGTGTTTGGCTCCACTTCCAATACTTGGGCAACTCGGCGATGAACCGCAGGTCTGTCCTAAGTGTTGGATGAATCAAGTCAAGCTGGCGACAATGGAGTGCGATCCCGGAATCAAACGATTGCTGGGCTCCATACTTTTTGTCTCCTACGATCGAACACCCAATGGCTTGCAACTGTGCTCGAATCTGATGTTTGCGGCCGGAGATAAGATTTATCTCGAGCTCATAGCCCAATGGGTTCTGGCCGACGTAACGGTACTCTAGGATCGAGAGTTTGCTAGTCTGGGTGGCGCTCGCGACCACTCTCGTTATCGTTTCCTCTTCGTTTCGAACGAGATGATGCTCCAAACGAGCTGCCGACTCCCTGGGAATTCGCTCTGCGATGGCCCAATAGGTTTTCTTCGGTGTCCGGTCTCGAAATTGTTCGCTAAGCCTACTTGCCCCCTTACTCGTGCGAGCAAATGGCAAGACACCAGTGACGGGAGAATCCAAACGGCTAACGACTCCCACAAACACATTGCCCGGCTTCGAATATTTTTTGCGCAGGTAGTCGGCAGCCCAGCCGATTAGACTATTCTGGCCTGCGGATGCACCTTGGACAACCCAGCCGGCCTGCTTGTTTACGACCAGGAGATGATTGTCTTCAAAGATAATTTGCATCTAACCACATCTATTGATCTTGCTCCCCTCGACCTGGTCTCGGGGAGAGGGGTTGGGGGTGAGGGGTTTTGCACTGTGGTTTGATGGGTTTTACTCGTTCCCAGGCTCTGCCTGGGAACGCATTGGTGTGGAGGCTCCTGCCTCCGGAGTTCACGAACCAAGGATGCATTTCGGCGAGGCGGAGCCTCGCTTGCATTGAGTTACCCGGCAGAGCCTGGTAACTAGATTGCACCACTACGCTCCGACCTTCCAGGTCTCGCCGCTATTAAATAGCTTCTGAAGATTGCCGCGACCACGTTGCTCAATCGACTCATTGATTTGCCCGAGGACTGCTTCTTCGAA
>Ga0247837_1000340_pt1 | contig 97898 bp, 83 predicted proteins | sample LaCtaG_2_FD_187115 | JGI IMG/M metagenome (GOLD analysis project Ga0247837, IMG submission 187115) | Freshwater microbial communities from meromictic Lake La Cruz, Castile-La Mancha, Spain - LaCruzMarch2015_14.5m | ecosystem: Environmental > Aquatic > Freshwater > Lake | place: Spain: Castile-La... | reverse complement strand
CCTTTAGCGACGCCACCATGAGCCGCGACTTGGCGCCCGGCGAAGACCCCATGGCCGCCATGAAGCGGGGCGGCGAGAGCTTCACTGACAAATCACTCGAAGTGGAATATCGCCCGGGAAACGGCCTCGCCCTTGCGTTGCTGGTGGCTGGCCCAGAAGCGGGTCGCCTGCGCTTAGTTGATTCGCTGGGTCGCCCGGAAGCCCGCGTTGTGGACGTCACACCGCGCATCCCAGTTGAACTGGCTGCCGGCGTCAAGTTGACGGTGACTGACTGGATGCCAAACGCTATTCAGGAATCCAAGCCGTTCGTCGTGCCGCAATCACAACGGCAGCGCGACGCACGCGAATTGTTCTCCATGATGCGCGTGAATCAGGTGGTTCCCGCAAAGACCGCCGCGGCGCCAACCGCTCCGGGCGCTGCGTCTGCATCAACCGCCGAATGGCTCACCTACCACCCCTATGTCTTCGATCGCGCCCAAGATGTCTTGCGCCGCTATTGGCTCACGCCCAGCACGCTCACGCTTGCTGATGGCACTGCGCTTGAAGTGCTCTTCTCACGTCAACGCGAGCCGCTCCCGGCTCCCGTTGCACTGGAGACGTTCGAGTTGACTACTGAAGTGGGTGGATTCTCCGGTCAGAGTTCCAGCATTCGTAACTACACCAGCGTGGTGCGCTTCCAGGAAGCGGGCGGAACATGGGGCGCGCCCGAACGCCTGAGCGTCAATGAACCCGTGGAGTTTGACGGAATGTCATTCTTCCAGAGTCAGTGGGACCCACCGGAAGAAGCGCGGCAGGGCGGGATGGCGAGCGCCGGACTCAACTACACGGTGCTTGGTGTTGGTAATCGCCACGGGGTGTGGGTGCAGCTCATTGGTTGCATCGTCGCTTGCCTGGGCATGATGTACGCGTTCTATGTGAAGCCCGTCATCAAGCGTCGCAATGAACGCCTTGTTCTTGAAGAGATCGCGCGCGCCAAGGCTGAAGGCCGGCGCCCCTCGTTTGCAAAGCACCACACGGAGTCCGTCCATGCGTAACAGTTCACAACGCTTGCTATCCGCCTGCTGTTCCGTGTTGCTGCTTGCAGTAGTCGCGCTGCTGACGTGCGCTCCGGCGCATGCTGATGATCTCCCATTTGCGCAGCAAGTGGATCTCACGCCGCTCGACCGCGTTGCGGTGTTCTCTGAGGGCCGCCTGAAGAGCTTCAGTAGCTTTGCCAATCAACAAATGCAGTTCGTCACCGGTCCGCGCAAGATCGGCGGTCAGGGATCGGACTTCACTTACTTTGACCTTCTCTTTCGCGGTAATGCGTATGAAGATGCGGACGTGATCTACGTCAAGAACCGCGAAGTGCGCGCACGCATTTCGGAAGCGGCGCTCCGTGCCGATCCTGCGCTGACTGAACGACTGCGAGCCTTTGAAGCCAGCGGCCTTGTCTCTCAGAAGATCCTTAACCTTCCGCCCGTACGCACTGAATTGCAAGCGATGGAAGGCGATCTGATTCGCACTGCCAAGGAAATGGACTCCATCAAGGGCGCGTTGTCGGTGAAAGATCCATCGTTCCTGCTTGGATCGCTGCGCGTCATTCCGCCCGCTGACGGCTCGCTTGATAAGCCATGGGTTTCGATCGGCGACATCATGTTGCTCGGCGCTGACCCCGCCACGTTGCCCGCCGCCGCGCGCGACCGACCAATGAACGCGGTGCCCGGCATCGACGAAGCCAAGCAGCGACAGCTCGCCGCCGATTGGCGCGGCTTTGTCATGGCGTGGCAGCAAGGTGATGCAACGGCAGTCAACACGCGCGTCAAGGCCATCGCCACGCTGTTGCCGACGCTCGTGCCGTCCATCTATCCGCCAGCGGAACGCCTGGAGTGGGAAGGTTGGTACTTCCGCAATGACAATCTGAGCCGCTCGTGGCTGGTGTTCCTTGGAGCGATTGTGTTTCTGCTTCTTGGCCTTGTCTATCGATGGAAGCGTGCCACGCAGATCGGAATGGGCGTCTTTGCGGTGGCGTTCTTGTTGCAGACCTTTGCGGTCATGTTGCGCTGGTACATCTCGGGTCGCTGGCCCAACTCCAACATGTTTGAGGCGGTGACCACCGCGGCATGGATGGGAACAGCCGTGGCATTCATTGCCGAGGTGACATTCCTGCGCCGCACTGCCATGCATGGCGTCGTCGCGCTCGGCGCGTGCGTCACCAGCATGGTGGCACTGATGGCTGCGCATTTCCTGCCGGTGCAGCTCAATTCAAATATCTCCAACATGATGCCGGTGCTGCACGACGTGTGGCTGTACATCCATACCAACGTGATCATCTTTAGTTACGCGCTGATCTTCATGTCATCCATTTCGGCGTTCTGCTACCTCGTGTGGCGGATGCGCGGCGGCGGCTTGGCATTCGCGCGCGTGGGCGGCGCAGGGCAGGCGATGGAAATGATGGCCGCGGGCAGTGGGGCGGCCGGCGCGGCGAGTGGCGGCGCGGTTAGCAAGACTGCGCATCACCGTGCCACCGGCGTGGGCGAAGTGTTCGACGGCGTCACCATGTTGCTCACGGAGCTGAGCTTTGTGATGTTGTGGGCGGGCATCGTGATGGGCGCCATCTGGGCTGACCACAGTTGGGGTCGCCCGTGGGGCTGGGATCCCAAAGAGGTGTTCGCGCTCAATACGTTCATCATCTTTGCGCTCTTGATCCACGTGCGCTGGAAGGTGCGTGACAAGGGGCTGTGGACGGCCATCCTGGCAGTAGCGGGCGCGGCGGTGATGCTCTTCAATTGGATCGTCATCAACTTTGTGATTTCTGGGCTGCACTCGTACGCCTGAAGTCGGTCTGGGGTGTTCCCGCACCTACCTACTCCACGCCCCCAAACGCACCCGCGTCTGGGGGCGTGTGTGCGTTGGGCTACGCGCTCGTGGAGACACTTCGTTGCCAATTGGCAGCGATGCCGATTCCCTTGAGTTATTAATGTATTATTAAATAGTACATGTCAAACCACGACCTTTCTCCGCAGCAGATCAGGGTCGCGCTTGCGCACCTCGGCTCGTTGCTGCCGCCCACTTCCATGGCCGAAATGGTCATCATCGGCGGCGCAGCGGGTGTTCTGTCAGGTGCACTACCGGCATCGCGAACCACCGTCGACTGTGATGTGCTCCAAGTTTCTCCCCCTGAGATCTTTGACCTCTGCCGGTATCACGCCGAGGAAGTGGCGCAACGCTTCCAGATTGCCCCCCAATGGCTGGACGCCAGCGCCCACGCGCTTACGCATCTCATGCTGCCTGGGTGGCGTGATCGTCTCGTCACCATCGACACATTCGGACCGCTGAAGGTTCGCGCCGTCGGGCGACTTGACTTGATCGCTCTGAAGGTCATCGCTGGACGTGCCGAGGATCTCGAGGACCTCGATTCGCTGACCATCACGCATGCGGAAGCAGAGCAATTGCTTGAACTCTTCCCGGCGATACAGGCGCGCGGTATGTCGCCGCAAACATACACGGCGGCATTGGAAGTTCTCAGCATCATGAGGCCGCGCAATGAATCGTGATGAGCTCAATCAAGTGGTCGAATCGTGGCGCGAACTGGGAATCGGATTCGTCGGCGCGCAGCTCCCCAAGCGGGGCGCATCCATTGATGTGGAGCGCCTGATCATTCGTACGGCCGCTTGCGCAACCGACATGGCGCGGCTCTTTGGCATGGCAGCTGCGTGGTTTCACGTGTACGGGGATCTTGTAGCGAAGCATCGCCTCCGGAGGCTGGTTCGTGACGAGCTCGCGCCGGAGTTTCATCCGGTCCTTGGGCTGCTTCTTGACACCGCTCAGCAAGGGCAGCATCCGCAGGAGTTTCGTACGGTGATCGCTGAATTACGCCCGGCAACGTTCGCGCGCCCCCTGTTTGCGGTGGAGCAGCGAAGCGCTGCATTGGTAGCTCGCGCGCAAGGTATGGCGAGTCCCATGTCGCGAAGATGGCGGCTCTGGCACGTGGATACTCCGCTCAAGTTCAAGGCGTTGCATACGGCGCAGTGGATCACGGAACGCCATCCCGACTTCGTCGTCCGCGCGGATATGCGCGGCGACCTCCGCGTTTCTGTACTTGCGGCGCTGCGGTTCGATGAGGGCGCTGGCAACAGTGAATTGGCTCTTGCGCGCGCCGCGGGCGGAAGCCGCGCCCAGATCCGCAACGCGCTCGACAATTTGGAGATGACTGGTCGTGTGTGTCGCCTGAGCGCATTCAGCAAGACAAAGCCAGTGGGTACTCATGGTGGCGCGGGCATCGGAGCGCGGAATCACAATGCAACCCACATCGAATTGCTGCGATTTGGGTGAGCCGTGGGGGCAACTGCGGGCCGGACTTCTGCCGCCGTACCGGTTAAATCCCTCCCAACGTTGGGCTGCAAGCGAACGGCTATGGCTCACCGAGGTGGCACTGGGCGTACTGGATCCCGCGCCCGATATGCGTAGTATTTTCTTCGATGTAGACGCGCCGCTCAGAAGTGTGCCTCCGAGGCTTCATTTGGTTGAATACTTTCCGGATGTTGGTTGCAAACCACAAACTGTGGGGTAGCCTCAGCAACGTGCTTCGCGTTGTTCCGAAGCACTGCCAAGTTGTCGCTCGCAATGCATGACGACTTTGGTTCTCGGGAAAGGCCTGATTTCCAATATCGGTAAGGGATATCTATGAAAGCGATTTATTCCAAGAGGGTTCCAAGGGCGGTTTGTGCTATTGCCTGTGGCATTATCACGGCCAACGCCAGCGCTGATGTGGGCATTACCTACGCCAATGGGGGGTTTGCATTCCCATCAGAGCCGCTGTTTTATCTATCCGCCAGTGGCTCTTCCATTTTCTCAAGCCTGCAAGGCTATTCATTTGGGCCGATAAACACATCCATCGGCGAAAGCCTCGTCCTGCGTAATTTTTACCTCGGAAATTTCGCAGTCACTGGCGACACTTCTACTAATTACATTGACGCAAGCTCAACAGCCTTGCTCATGATTGCTGTTGCGCAAGGCGGAGCAATTGTTCATTCACAAAACTACGCCTTGCAGCGAACCACTGTCAACAGTGGCTATCACAACTGGGACTTAGGCAGCGCCACGGATATCAATCTGACCGCAGGCCTCGGTGGCGGTGATTACACCGTATCCATGAGAGTGGCCTACACCTACTTCACGGTCACTGGTGCGACATTGCCCGACGTCGGACTTGCTCAAACTACCATCGTCACAAGTAATTTCGCCGTCGTGCCAGCCTCGGGCTCGTTTGCGCTCCTCGGCGCTGCTGCCGGATTGATCGGTCGGCGCCGTCGCTCCTGATAGCACTCGCATAGCCTCCGCACATCGAAACGCCCGCGTCAACCCCCGCTCCTCGCAGTGCGTGGTTTTTCATGCTCCTTCTCGCTGTGCTCGCCACGGTGACATACCTACCTGCACTTCAGGCCGGTTGGATTTGGGACGACGACTCATACATTCTTGACAACCCAGCAGTGCAGTTGCCAGAAGGCATTGTTCACGCGTGGGTGCCGGGCGCCACACCACAGTACTACCCGCTAGTGTTCGTCAGTTTCTGGGTGCAACACGCCGTTCACGGGCTTGAACCGTTTGGCTATCACCTAGTGAACTTGCTCTTACATCTTGCATCAAGCGTGCTTCTGTGGCGACTACTGGTTGCGCTCCGCTTGCCGGGCGCACTGTTTGCCGCCGCGCTCTTTGCCGTGCATCCGGTCCAGGTGGAAACCGTGGCGTGGGTGACCGAGCGTAAGAACGTTCTATCCATGGCATTTAGCCTTGCATCACTGCTCGCCTGGGTGCGATTCCTGCAAGACACGCGTCCATTCAGCGCGCGTGCGGGCTGGTGGGGTGCGTCGTTCGTCCTCTTTGTGCTGGCCATGCTCTCAAAGACCACCGCGGTGGTGGTGCCAGTGACGATGGCCGCGATCGCGTGGTGGCAGCCGTGGACGGAAGGAACGTTGACACCTGCGTTCGCGAAATCCGCCCGCGCTCCATCTACACCCACGAAATCCCCGCTCACACACTCCACGCGTGCCCCTGTATCTGCAACTAACTCGACGCAATCCATAGTTGCCTTAGTTCTCCCGTTCTTCATAGTCGGCATCGCACTCGGCCTGTTCACCGCATGGGTTGAAGCCACATTCGTGGGAGCGCGCGGCGCAGAGTTTGCACGACCAGCCCTCGATCGACTGCTGCAAGCAGCGCAAGCGTGGTGGTTCTATCTCGGCACATGGTGTTGGCCGAGGGGTCTGATGTTCGTGTACCCGGCGTTTGATGGTCCGACCTGGCTTCCATGGTTTGCATTGGCGTCAGGCCTCTCAGTGGCAATCGCGGCAATCACCGCCATGCGACGCGGCGTGCGCGGCGCGATGGTGGCATTCCTCTGCTACTCAGCGGCCATCTTCCCGGCGCTTGGTTTCATCAATCTCTACCCGCTGCGGTTCGCACCGGTGGCGGATCACTTTGGCTACGCCGCAAGTGCCGTGCTGGCTCCGATGGCCGCGTGGTGCCTCGTCCGTGCATGGCGAGCCATCAACGATCGCGGCGTTCCGTGCGCCATCGGCTCGGCACTCGCAGTGGTGCTTGTTGCATCGCTCGCCGTCATAGCGCGCGGACACACCGCGAAATTTGCCAACGTCGAGACGCTCTGGCGCACCACGCTGGCAGACAACCCGCGCGCGTGGCTCGCTTCCAACAATCTTGTGAGCATGTTGCTGACCAACGTTCAAGAATCAATCGACGCCGGCGACACCGCGGCGCGCGACCGCGCCTTGGACGAAGCCGCGCGCCTTGCAGAAATTTCCGTGGAACTCGCCGGCACGATCGACATGCCCGTGCAGTCAAACATGAGCGAAGTCCGCCGGCTGCAGGGCAGGCTGCCCGAGGCACTCACCGCGCTGAACGCCGCACTGCTGCTCGAGCCCAACGCGCCTGGCCCGCATTGGCAGCGTGGACGCATCATTGAACTCATGGGGGACTTTGCGGGCGCCGAGTCTGATTATGCCCGCGCCGTGGAACTCTCACCGCGCAACGGCATCTACTTGCGCGAATGGGTGCGCTGGCTCACCAAGTCGGGTCGTCTCCGCGAGGCACGTGAGATTGCCGCGCGCATTGTCGCTGTGGACCCTGGCGATGCGGAGTCCCTTGCCAACCTCGGTGCGATTGAACTGGAGATCGGCGAAATCCCCGCCGCGCGCCGCGACCTACGTCGCGCATTGACCATGGCCAGCGGCCCACTAGCAACGGTCATCGCGGTCCGGTGTGCGCGCGCGTGCCTCGCTCCGCCAGTTGATCCCGAATCAGCGATGCAGGCGCGCGCCATTGCTGAGCAGCTGGTACGTGAGACGGACGGTGTCGATCCGCTAGCGTTCGTACTACTTGCGCGCGCGCAGGCAACTCTTGGCGATCCAAAAGCGCGGGAGACCCTTGCGCGTGCTGACGCGCTACTCAGCGATGCTTCTGCCGAAGTAAAGGAATTGGCAGCGCCGGAACGCGCCGCGACTGAAGCGCTCTTGTCTGCAAGCAGTCCGGCAGCAACGCTGTCGCGCTAGCCATGCACATCCAGCACCGCGCGCTCGCGCATTTCCACAAATTGCTGCGCATAGAGATCGTGGTACTTGCCGCGCGCACGCATGAGTTCAGCGTGCGTTCCACTCTCAACGATCCGCCCGCCGTCAACCATCACAATGCGCGTGGCCCGGCGAATGGTGCTGAGTCGGTGCGCAATGACAAATGAGATTCGATGCGCCAGTACACGATCCACCGCACGCTGAATGGTGCGTTCCGTTTCACTGTCCACGCTGGACGTTGCCTCGTCCAAGATAAAGACATCCGGATCCTTCAGGAACGCGCGCGCCAATGCAATGAGTTGCCGCTGCCCAAGACTGAGCCGCTCGCCCGCTTCGCCCGCTACAAATCCCCAACCGCCTTCAAGGCCATCAACAAACGAGTCCGCGCCGACCGCTGCCGCGGCCGCTTTCACTTCCTCGTCAGTGGCATCCAGGCGTCCGTAGCGAATGTTCTCCAAGATGGAAGTATTCCGAAGCCACGGCGATTGCTGCACCACACCAAATCGCCCCTGATGCCAAGCAAGCGGCCGCTCGCGCATATCCACGCCGTCCAGCAGAATCCGGCCAGCAGTTGGCTCATAGAACCGCGCCGCCAGATTCACCACCGTGGACTTTCCAGCCCCGGTTGGTCCAACAAACGCAATGGTGTCGCCAACCCGCGCTTCCAGGCTGAAATTGCTCAACACCTGCTCGCCTGCCACATATTCAAAGCTGACGTTCTCAAAGGTGATGCGCGTGATTCGCGCCGCATTGAAATCATCAGCCTGCGCACGCACCGCATCGGAGTCATGAATCGTTGGCACCGTATCAATGAGCGACTGCACTCGCTCGGCTGCCGCCTGCGCGGACAGCAAGTCAACCACCCGCTGCGAAACATCAATAATGGGCCAGGTGAAGAGCAGCGCGTATTGCATCAATGCAACCAGTGTTCCGGGCGACATCTCGCCCGTCTCAACGCGCAGCCCGCCGCGCCACAGGGCGATCGCTACACCAAGGAACGACGCGCTGGTCACTACTGGAACGAACACTGCGGACTGGAATGAATTCCGCATGGAATGCACTTCCATTTCCGTGGTCAGTACAGCAAACTCAGCGTCTGCAGCATCTTCGCGCGCAAGACTCTTAGTAGTCCGCACGCCAGCAATTCCTTCAGAGAGAAACGCAGTGATGCGTGAATTCGTCCGCCGCACCAACCGTGAACTCTTGAGGAGTCGCGATTGAAACAGCACCGCCAACGCCGCCAACACGGGAAGCAGCAGAATCATCCACACCGCCACGCGCCAATCGAGCCAAAGCATGCACGCCGCGCTTCCACTCACGATGGTGGTTGCCCAGAAGGTGTCAAGAATCACCCACGGAGCAATGCCGCTCACCTTGCCGCAGTCGGAGGTGACCCGCGAGACCAACCATCCCGTCGGTCGGCGATCAAAGTAGCCAAATTGCAGCTCTTGCAGCCGTGCAAACGCTCGCTCGCGCAGCGTGAACGCCAGTCCCGCGCTGATTCGTCCCGCCGCGCGGATAAAGAGGAATACCCCTGCGCCAAAGCACAACGCCAGCACCGCCCATGCGCCCGCCAGCCACATGAATCGCTCGCCCATGCCATGTGCAATCGCCTCATCAATCATGGCCGCATTCAAGAGCGGTCGCGCCGATTCAATCGCGGCGATACCAATGCCGCCACCGACCAGTTGCACTGCGGAGCGTCGATCTTCTAACGCCGTACCAATGATCCGCTTCCACAAGCCAAACGAGATCGATCCCGGTGCCGGTGCATCCAGATCGTCATGAACTTCATTCATCGCGGAGCCTCCCCATCACTCGCCACCGCAACGCGCTCTTCATCTTCCAGTTCAGCCTGAATTGCCCACAGGCGTTTGTACAAACCGTCGCGCGCGATCAGTTCCGCGTGCGTTCCATGGTCAATGACACGGCCGTGTTCCATCACCACAATGCGATCGGCCTCAGCAAGCGTTGAGAGTCGATGCGCAATCACAATCGTCGGCACCCGACCGCGCCGCGCGCGCATGGCGTTCAAGATGCGCCGCTCGGTATCGCCATCAACCGCGCTCAACGCGTCGTCCAGAAGCAGAATGTCCGCGTCGCGCACCAAGGCGCGTGCAATGGCAAGCCGCTGTCGTTGCCCGCCGGAAAGAGTGATGCCGCGCTCGCCGATCACGGTTTCCCAGCCGCGCTGGAAACGCAGAACAGAGTCATGAATGGCTGCAGAATCGGCCGCTTCAGCAATCGCCGCCACCGGCAACTCCGGGCGCACAATGGCCACATTCTCACGGATCGATCGTGAATAGAGAAACGGCGGCTGCAACACGCTTGCAATGCGCGAGCGGAGTATCGAACGGTCCAGCGATCGAATGTCCGTCCCGCCGATCGTGATGCGCCCCGATGTTGGCTCGTGGAACCGCAGCAGCAGGGCAGCAAGCGTGGACTTGCCACATCCGCTTGGACCCATGATCGCGACGGTCTCTCCTGCACCTACCGTGAGGTCCACGCCATCAAGCACCATGTTGCCGCGTGGATAAGCAAACCGCACGCCCTCAAATCGAATGCCACCAGACGGCAGCACCGCGTGCGCCGGACCGGTGTCACTCGCCGAACGCGACGCGCCGCCCGCCGCCTCACCACGCGCCTCGCCCCGCACCTCATCCCCCGCATCTTCCGCCGCTGGGTCCATGATGGCATGCAGCCGTTCAATAGCCACCGCCGCCTTGCCCAAGTCAGCAAGCATTCGTCCCAAGTGCCGAATCGGCCAGATGTACATATTGGTGGCAAACAGGAAGAAGAAGAACTCACCGGCGCCAAGCGAACCGCCTGACACAAGCGTGAGTCCAACCACCAACACCAGCAGAATCTGCGCCAAACACGTCACATCGCTCAACGCCCAGAACTGCGAAAGTCCGTCAAACAAGCGAATATCAGCATCGCGATGCGCCGCGTTCCGTTCGCGGAACTCCGCCCGTTCAAACGATTGCCGACCAAACGCGCGCACCACCCGGATACCTGCAATGTTCTCCTGCGCTTTCGCGGTCAGGCGCCCCTCGGCCTCATCTTTCGTGCGGAATCGATCACTTACCGTGCGGAAGTACAGACCCGCGAAAGCAAGCACCGGAATCGCCAACACAGTGGACGCAATAGCCATGCGCCAATCAATGGCAAACATCAGCGGTATAGCAATCAGCAACAGCAGGATCGCTCTGCCCATTTCCGCAATCTGATTCGCAAGCACATTCTGCACAGTGTCCACATCACTGGTGGCGCGCTGCAGCAAATCGCCACTTTCATTGGCATCAAAGAAGGGCACCGGTAGCCGCACCAACCGCGCATGAACACGTTCGCGCAGTCGCCGCACGCTGCGCTGCGCCGCACGCGCCGTCATCCATCCGCGTAAGACGTTTAAGAGCCCAGCGGCCACCGCCGCCACCGCAATCACCACGCCCGGCTTCCAGAGATCCGCACGCACCACCTCTGCGCCGCCCAGCTTCTCAATGATCCACGCACTCATGGCCCCCATGCGCGTTCCCGGCGCCGAAAACACGCCGTCAATGACCGCCTGCGGAACCAGCGGCACCACGTATGAGAAAGTCGCTGCCAACGCCTGCACGGCAATGGCGCCTGCATAAAGCGGACGATCAGTGCCCAGCACAATCCACAGATCGCCCAAGCGTCCAAGAGCGAACGAAGGCTTGCGCTTGGGGATATCCGTCATGAATCATTACTCATAAGCGGAACCACTCCAGCGTCGTTCATCGCGCAACCAACCGTCATCTCACGGCGCCGCGATACCAAACACCGCGCACTCGCCCAAGTCTTCTGCGATCCGCAACAATTGGTTGTACTTCGCAGTGCGATCCGTCCGCGCCGGCGCACCAGTCTTGATCTGCCCGCAGTTGGTTGCCACCGCGAGGTCGGCAATGGTGGTGTCCTCCGTCTCGCCCGAGCGATGCGACATGATCACGCGGTAGCCGTTACGCGTTGCCATATTCACCGCGTCGAACGTCTCAGTGAGCGTGCCAATCTGGTTCACCTTCACCAGAATCGCATTGGCGCAACCTTCCTTGATGCCGCGCGCCAAGAATTCCGGATTGGTGACAAACAAATCGTCACCGACCAGCTGCACGGTGCTGCCAAGGGACTGCGTCAAGCTTTTCCAGCCCTTCCAATCATCCTCAGCGAGGCCGTCTTCCAGCGAACGAATCGGCCACTTCTTGCACCACTTCTCCCACATAGCAATCATGTCGTCACTGGAAGCAACGCGCTTGGGGTCACTCTTGAAGAAGCGGTAACCCTTCTTCTTCACAGCCTTCGCCTCATTGGCAAGCTCACTCATAGCGGGGTCAAGGCAGATAGCAATCTGCCGACCAAGGTCATATCCAGCCTTCTTGACCGCTTCCGCAATCACTTCGCACGCAGCCTCGTTTGACGGCAGATTTGGCGCAAAGCCACCTTCGTCGCCAACGGCGGTGGAGAGTCCCTTGTCGTGCAGCACCTTGCGCAGCGTGTGATAGCACTCAACACCGGCGCGCATGGCATCGTGGAAGTTGCTGAAACCAAACGGCTGAATCATGAACTCTTGGAAGTCGACGCTGTTGTCTGCATGCTTGCCGCCGTTAATGATGTTGAGCATCGGGGCTGGCAGGCGTCGTGCGCCCGCGCCGCCCAAGTAGCGCCACAGCGGCATGCGACACGCTGCCGCAGCAGCGTGCGCGGTGGCCATACTGATTCCCAGAATCGCATTCGCACCCAACTTTGATTTAGTGGACGTGCCGTCCAACTCAATCATCGAATGATCAATCGCGGCCTGATCGCGTGCATCCATCCCCAACACCAACGGCGCGATCCGCGTGTTGACATTGGAGACCGCCTTCAGAACGCCTTTACCCATCCACTGCTTCTTGTCACCATCGCGGAGTTCCACGGCTTCGTGTTCGCCGGTGGATGCGCCGCTCGGAACCAAGGCGCGTCCGAACGATCCGCCTTCCAAGGTCACTTCGCACTCAAGCGTTGGGTTTCCGCGGGAATCAAGGACCTGACGTGCGTGGATGGAATTGATTTCAAACATGTTCTTTGCTCCTAAGTGCGGTGTGGCTCGGAAGTGTACGAAACCGCCCCGCAGAAATGCGGCGTTGGTGCACCCCGTATTGTCAGTATTGCTAGTTCGCGTGCCGAACGCGTGTCAGGGCGCGATCGCGTCCCACACGTCACGCACCACCCAACTCATCGCGTCCATCGCCGTGTCGGTTCTGCTTGCCAGGTGCGGCGCCAGGTGCGCGTTGGGAATTCCAAGCAGGGGATGTGCCGCGTCAATCGGCTCCGGCTCATGAACATCCAAGATCGCCTGCGCGCCGGGACATCCCCGCAAATGCGCCGCAAGCGCCACGTGGTCCACCACAAAGCCGCGGCTGGTATTGATGAACAAGGCATCCGGCTTCATCGCATTGATCAGCGCCGCATTCACAAATCCACGGTTCGAAGCGCGCCCGTCAATATGCACGGTGACAACATCGCTTGTTGCAAACAATTCAGCAGCGCTCACCGATCGCGCCCCGCGACGTTCAGATTCAGGCACATTCAGTACATCATGAAACACCACGTCAAATCCGATCGCGCGCGCAACATCGGCTACCCGGCGACCCACGCGCCCAAATCCCAGAATGCCCATGCGCAATTCATTCATCTGCCGATGCGCCACCACTTCTTCACGAATCTCATTCCAGCGCGCCTTGCTGACCGGCGCGTCCAGGAACAACCGTGGCCGCAGCGCGTCGCACACTAAGCAGGTGACATACTCAACCACGGCCTGCGTATTGGCATCTGGCGTGTTGAACACACGAACGCCGCGTCGCGCGCACGCAGCCTCATCAATATTGTCCAGTCCAACCCCCGCGCGCCCGACCGCCCGCAGCGCCGGAAGCCGTGCGAGCAGGGCGTCATTGACCTGTGTGTAGGTCCGAACCACCAATGCGGCGGCACGCGGGGCGGCCGCCGCGAAGGCCGCCGACTCCGCATCGCCCACCACTAATTCAGCCCGCTCGGCGAGCCACTTGGCGGCCGGCGCGGCGAGGTGTTCGGTCTGGATGACGGTCATGCGGGCGCTCATGGCGGGAAGGCTACGGCAAATGCCGCAATAAGCCCGAGAACTTGCAAACTTTGCGAACTTTCCAGTTGCCCCACGTCGTAGGGGGAAGCAATACTTGTCCCATAGCCTTGCGCCTTTCACCGTCGCGGCCACCGAACCTCACTATGGATTCGAAACAGCTTCAGATGCGAATCTCCACCAGCGCCATCGCCTTCCTGACCGCCGTAACGGTGGTACTCCCAACAGCCGCGTGGGCCGACGAAATTGGCCGCGATGACTTGGTTGCTCGATTGGGCGCAACCGCTCCCACGGGTGTTAATGTCGGCATCGGTCAAGTAGAGGCTTCGGAGTCGGCGGGCAACTTCGGCCCCAATCGCCTTCTCGCGGAATTCGTCGGCAAGGCATTCACTGACATGAGCGGCGCATCCGGCAACAGTGGCCACGCCACCTTCGTTGGTCAGAATGCCTACGGATCAACAACCAGTATCGCTCCCGGAGTGAATCGCATCTGGGTGTACGAAGCCGCATCGTTTGCACAGGGTGCCAACCTCAGTTACGGCAATCCTTCCACGTTGCCGTTGGTAGCGCCCGGCTCGCTGCGCATCTTCAATCACAGTTGGATCGGTTCGTTTGGAAATGTCACCGCTGACAATGAAGTGTTGCGCCGCGCCGACTATTCCATGAATCGCGACGACACGCTCTTCGTGTGCGGAGAAAACAACGGCACCGGTAGCGCGATGAGTTCACTGATGTCCTGCGGTTACAACGGTATCGCCGTGGGTCTGACCTCTGGCGGGCACAGTGCGGGCGATGTAGCAACAGGTGTCGACGGAACCGGACGCATGAAGCCAGAACTGGTGGCACCCGGGCAATTCACCAGTTTCTCTACGCCAGTCGTCAGCGCGGCCGCCGCCCTGATGTACGAAACAACCAACACGCTGCCCTACAGCAGCAACACCAATCGTCGCAAGGGCGTCACTATCAAGAGCGCACTCATGTGTGGCGCCACGCACAGCGCAACGTGGCAGAATCAAACGCCCACTTCCGGGCCGAGCCGCGGAATCACCGTGAAGCCAATCGATCCGATCTATGGCGCAGGCACCGTGAATGTTGATCGTTCACATCGCATTCTCACCGGAATGGAAGCGACTGCATCAAGCACTGCCTCCAGCGCCGCGGTTGCAAATGCACAGCCGCTGGTGAGTTGGGATTACGAAATGTATTCGCCCGGCACGCAGCGTCACTACCGTCTCGACTTGAATGCCGCCGCGGATGTTTCCGTCCTTCTTGCATGGAATCGCGTGCCTGGAACACAATGGACATCCGGATCCGCGCCCGGTGTTCTGAACCTGCGCCTTGAACTCAAGAAAGTCATCGCTGGCGTTCCGACATCCATCACCGGCGATGCAGGCATCGGACTCTTTGCCAGCGGCAATGTCGTCAGCGCAAGTGCGGTAGACAACGTTGAGCACCTGAACATCAAGGCACTTTCCGCTGGTAGCTATGTCCTGAGCGTGACCCGTGATGACGTGCTTTCCATCTCCGCGGGGTCGGCGGTCTCGTGGTTCGTTGATCTTCCGGTGATCTTTGGTGACATTGATGGCAGCGGTGCGGTTAACGGTGCGGATCTGGGACTGTTGCTGGGCGGATGGGGTACTCCCGGCCCCGGCGACCTGAACAATGACGGCATAGTGACTGGAGCTGATATCGGATTGCTTCTCGGCGCATGGACGTGAGCACATTCCGTTCTTGACTCCACACAACTAGACTCCGCCTGGGATGCGGACCTCATGGCGTCAAACTTTCCTCTTGGTTGCAATCGTCGCGGTCCTCGGCGTGGGGCTTGTCTATCCCATCCTGCTTACCGTCGGTGGAGCATTCCGCACCGATGACGGCGGGTTCACGCTGCGCCACATTGCATCGGTCTTTGAGGATCCCGCCACGCGGCGCGGCTTGCTGAACGCCACGCTGATTGCGGCCATCACCACCACCATGGCCATCATCATGGCGCTACCGCTTGCGGTGGTGGGTGCGCGGTATGCGTTTCCTGGCAAGACCTTTCTTGGCGGCTTGCTGCTCCTGCCGCTCGTGTTGCCGCCCTTCGTGGGCGCCATCGGTGTGCGGCACCTCTTGGGTCGCGCGGGCGCGCTGAACGCTGCGTTCGGCCTTGATATCGACTGGCTTGGTAACGGTGGCATCTGGGCGATCGCCGTCATGGAAGCCATCAGCCTGTTCCCGATCCTCTACCTCAATATCGTTGCATCGCTCGCCAACCTTGATCCCACGCTTGACGAGGCGGGTGAATGCACCGGCGCGGGCGCGTGGACGCGATTCTGGCGGATCACGCTGCCCCTCGTTCGTCCGGGCATCTTTGCGGGCGCCACCATCGTCTTCATCTGGAGTTTCACCGAGCTTGGCACGCCGCTGATGTTTGAGTACTACGACGTCACCAGCGTGCAGATCTTTAACGGCATCAAGGAAGTGGAAGCAAGCAGTCGCCCCTACGCGCTGGTAGTGGTGATGCTGGTTTTTAGTATCGGCTTCTATCTCCTTGGAAAGCTGACGCTGGGTCGATCATCGTTCGCCATGCAATCCAAGGCGTCCATCGGCCGTCAGGAGACGCGCCTCACGGGGATCCGCGCATTCGCAGCCATCGCACTCTTTGCCGGCACCGCGCTCTTTGCCGCAATGCCCGCCATCGGCGTCATCATCGCGAGCCTTGCAGTGCCCGGGCAGTGGTACGAAAGTGTGCTGCCGCGCGCATTCACTACCGACCACTATGTGCAAGCCCTGACGCATCCGCTGTCAGCGGGCAGCATCCGAAACTCGCTCTTCTTGGCTGCGATCGCCGTGGTGTGTGCATTGGTGGTTGGGTTTGCGTCCGCGCGGCTCTTGGTGCGGGCCAACCTGCGTGCTGCGTGGCTGCTTGATGCGCTCGTCATGCTGCCGCTGGCAGTGCCTGGGTTGGTGCTGGCATTTGGATACGTGGCGGTCAGCCTGCAGTGGCCGTTTGGCGGGGCTGACGCGCCGCTTGGCGCATTTGCAAGCATCATTGGCGCTACGCCCAACCCGTATCCGTTCCTGGTGGTGGCGTATGCGGTGCGGCGCATGCCGTACATCGTGCGCAGTGCGGTGGCGGGGCTGCAGCAGACCAGCGCGGAATTTGAAGACGCGGGGCAGGTGGCCGGAGCATCCAAGTGGCGGGTGCAGCGAACCATTGTGATTCCATTGATCGCTGCGAATTTGATCGCGGGCGCGCTGCTGGCGTTCAGCTTCAGCATGCTGGAAGTGAGCGACAGTCTGCTGCTTGCGCAGCGCGAGGCGGACTACCCGGTCACCAAGGCCATCTACGCGTTGTTCGAACGGTTGGGGGACGGGCCGGGGATCGCCAGTGCGCTGGGGGTGTGGGCGATGGCACTCTTGGCGATCACGCTGCTTGGGGCGAGTGCCTTGATTGGGAAGCGCATGGGGGCGATCTTCCGGGCTTAGCGCAGTCTGTTAAATAGGTGCCGTTCACCCCTGTCCCTATTTTCGGGGCGCGGTCGAAGTGAGGTGAGTCGTCCAACCGCCCCCTTCGTTGCGCGCGGGACCCTCGGACGCGGACGTCTGCGCTCCACAAGGTTCCGCTTAGCCTCGGGCGAATCTGTTCGTCCGGTTGGCACCCACGGGGCGCACGTCCAACTGCCGGACTTCTCAGTTTCACACGCCGCTTACCGAGGATCCCGTGCTCACTGCGGGGGCTCGAACACGGCAAGGCACTTGGATGCCAGGGGTTGGAACCCGTTCACTGGCCGCACTCGCCGAAGAGGACAGGGCCGCGCTCAGCGGCCGTCCTCGTAAGGCGAATGCGGGCCAGTAGACAACCGTAGTGCCTCAGCGCGATTTCACTCAGCGCCGACCGGCTCCCGCCACGCGGAGCCCTCGCGCTGCTCGGCGCAGCAGGCCTCATCGGCGCCCGTCGCCGCAAGGCCTGACATGACTCCGCACTCCACGCTGGGCTCGGTCAGCGTCCACGCCCCACGCCCCCTGGCGCTCACGCGTCTGGGGGCGTGGGTGCGTGAACCATCGATTTTCTAAATTTGCCAGAAACAAATCGTCATATATTAGATATAAGTACAGACGAATCGTATAATCGTCCGCATGACCTCCAGTCAGTCTCCATCCCTGCCTGTCCGCGTGAGCCGCGGTGGCGTGCTGCGAAGCCGCGACCTTGAGCGGCTCGGTGTGAGCCGTACCTCGGTGGGCGCGCTCCTCGAGTCCGGCGACCTTCTCCGCGTGGCTCGAGGCGTCTACGTCCCTGCGGACCATGAGCTCACTGAGAAGCACTCTCTTGCCGTCGCCTGCGCGCGTGTGCCGCATGGCATCATCTGCCTGCTGTCGGCACTCGCCTTTCATGGGCTGACCGTGCAGAACCCGTCATCGGTTTGGATGGCGATTGCCCCGTCTGCGCGCAAGCCGGCTCCGAGCATGCCTCCGATCCGCATCGCTCGATTTTCGGGACCAGCCCTGATCAGTGGAATCGAGATTCACCGGACGGAAGGGGTTCGTATCCGCGTGTATTCGGTGGCGAAGACCGTTGCCGATCTCTTCAAGTACCGGAACAAAATCGGCACCGACGTGGCAGTCGAAGCCCTGCGCGAGACGCTGCGTACTCGTCGAGCGTCCATTCACGAGATTGTTCGCGCCGCCAAGATCTGTCGTGTAAGCCGCGTGATGAAGCCTTACCTGGAGGCGATTCAGTGAGGCGGGGTGACTTTCCATGACGCAGCCGAAACGCGATAACGCCGCATCGGTCAAGCAGCGTTTGCTGAACTTGGCGCATGTATTGGACGAGGAGTTTGAGCAGGTGCTCGTGCGCTACGTGGCAGAGCGATTTCTCTTCCGCCTCTCGAAGTCGTACCACGCCGATTCGTTCCTGCTTAAAGGCGCCATGCTTTTCGTGGCGTGGGAAGGTCTGCCCCATCGAGTGACGAGGGATGTCGACCTCCTCGGTCTCGGGGAGCCCTCGGTCGACCGCGTGGCGGGCATGATGCGTGACATTGCTTTGCAGCCGGTCGAGGACGATGGCATCAATTTCGACATTGCGAGCGTCGAGGCGGAGGAGATTCGCACCGCGCAGGACTACGGCGGTGTGCGTGTGACCGTGAACGCCATGCTTGGGAAGGCTCGGATTCGTCTGCAAGTAGATGTTGGCTTTGGTGACGCGGTTACTCCCGAAGCGCAGATCGTCGAGTTTCCCTCGCTTCTCGGGCATATGCCGGCGATGCTCCGTGCATATCCGCCGGAGACCGTGATTGCAGAGAAGGCGCTCGTCATCATCGAGCGCGGGCTGGTGAATTCGCGAATAAAGGACTACTTTGACATTCTGCACCTCGCCAGAACGCGCGCATTCACGGGGAACACATTGGTCCGTGCTCTTACCGCCACCGCTGACCGTCGACGCGTACCCATCGTTGCAGGGAATGTCGCGGGACTCAGCACGGAATTTGCCGCTGATTTGTCCAAGCAGGCGCAGTGGCGTGGACTTTGCGCTCGGTTACGGGCAGGGGCGCAACAGGATTCGCTCTCGGATGTCGTCGCCTCGCTCGCGACATTTCTTGGCCCCATCATCGCGGCTGTTGCTCGACGAGAGCGGGGGATCGGCTCATGGCCGCCGGGTGGGCCGTGGCGCTAGCCACATAGTTGTACTCCACGCTGTCCTCCGGCCAGCGTCCACACTCCACGCCCCCAAGCGCTTCCGCGTCTGGGGGCGTGTGACTTGGCGTTCATGTCATCGAGCGAGCACCGCCTCACACCATGATTGGCTGGAGCTCAATACCGCATCAGTCCAACGCACCACTCAGTGCGCCAACATCTGCCAGAAGCGCCGCAGTTCGGCGGGCGGCATGCGCAACCCGACATCCAAGACGTCGCGCTCAAGATAAGTCTGCACGAAGGCCCGGCGCCATTCCATGCTGCTCGCGTCAGACTTTGCCGTGAACGAACGCGGGAACCCGCCACGTAGCCACAGGCGTTGCCAACGGTCCGCGCTGACCTCGTCGATCACCACTAACCCTGCGAGTGGCGCGAGTACTTGCTCGGGGTCCTGCAGCAGGCGAAGGTCGCGATCGGTTTCGAGGTGGCGCGGGCGGTCGATCATGCCCAACAGCGCACCATGCAAATTCGTCATGTAAAAACGAATTTGCATGGTTTGCAGCAGACGCCCTTGGCCCGGCTCCGGGGGCGTGTGTGCGTTGGCGCATCACTCCTGGCGCCCGCGGGACATTGCCGCCGCAGCACGCCGCAGCACAGAAACCTCATATATGGTTTTTTTTGGCTATTTCATTTGCCTATGACGCCATTTATGATTATATTTGGCTATCCATATGGTCATACTCCCGTCCAAGCCTCCGGAGTTCTCGCCTCGCATGGTGCGTCTCCTCGCGCGCATTGAGGAGTTCCGCGGCGCGTGGCGCGCGACGGGATCGCTGCCGCCCGAACGGCTCACCACGCTGCGACGCATCGCCACGATCGAGAGCGTCGGTTCGTCCACGCGCATCGAGGGCAGTGCGCTCCGTGATGACGAAGTGGAATCGCTGCTGCGCGGAATCGGCGTTCGCCGCTTTGCGACGCGCGATGAGCAAGAGGTCGCGGGCTACGCAGAGGTTGTGGATCTTGTCATCCACTCGCATCAATCGATTCCGCTGACGGAGAATCACATCAGGCAACTCCATCGTGATCTTCTGCGCCACAGTGACAAGGACGAGCGCCATCGCGGCACCTACAAGTCTGCTTCGAATGATGTCGTTGCATTCGACGCGCATGGCCAGCAGATCGGCGTGGTGTCTGCAACCGCCACGCCATTCGAGACGCCGCGGCTCATGGCCGAGCTCCTCCATTGGACCAACGCTGCGCTCGACGAACCGGACACGCATCCGCTTGTCGCAATCGGCGTGTTCACGGTGGTGTTCCTCGCCATCCATCCGTTCCAGGATGGAAACGGCCGGCTCTCGCGCATCCTGACCACGTTGCTACTTCTGCGAAGCGGTTACACCTTCGTTCCGTACAGTTCCCTTGAAGCGGTGATCGAGCGCACAAAGACCGACTATTACCTGGCGTTGCGCCGCACGCAGTCCACGCTTCGCACGCCAAGCCAAGACTGGCAACCATGGCTCGAGTACTTCCTGGGCGCCATGGCCGAGCAGGTGGCCCAGCTCGAGCAGCGCCTCGCGCGCGAAGACCGCGCGCTCGGCGTGCTACCTCCGCTTTCCGAGATGATTCTCCAGTGTGCGCGCGAGCGCGGGCGCATCACGATGGGCGAGGCAATTCGCCTGACCGCCGCGAAACGACCGACGCTGAAGTTGCACTTCCACCGGCTAGTCGCACGAGGAAAGCTCGTCCGCCACGGCGTGGGCAAGGGCACCTGGTACGCGCCAACCGTTGCCCCGGCCGGTGGCGCCTAAGGGCCTGCATCGCTGGCTTCCCATCACCACTTTAAGAGCTTCGGGCAGCGTCCACACTCCACGCCCCCTGGCGCTCACGCGTCTGGGGGCGTGTCTCTTCGTCAGGTTTCTTCTCTTACAGCGCTGACAGTTCGCGACACAGGGCAGCGAAGTCCACAAGATGATCTTGCACGATGGCGCGAAGTACCGCCTGGTTCAGTGACTGGTACTGATGCACAACGATGTTGCGGAAGCCGACCATGGCGCGCATGCGGGCTGCGGTGGGTTCAGACAACAGACCCGCGCGTTCCAAGATGGTGAATGCCTCTGCGCTATCGCTCGGAATGCCAAGGCGACGCGTGGAAACGACGCGCGAGGCGGCATCGATGGCCTGTTCGCAGGCGCGCTGCAGGTTCAGCACTACTGCATCCTGCACAAGTTGATCCTTCAGCCGATCCAGGTCGCCCGCGACGAACGTGTGGACTTGCGCCACGCATCGGTCGATGCTCACCAGCTTTTGCATGAGTACGTCATCCGCCACGGAACTTCTCCTGCATTGCTTCTGTGGCCATACGGCGGTTGGACGCGAACGAGGCGTGGTCCGCTAAGACGTGCGTGGCAAACAGGTGGGCCTGCAGGGGGTCCGGCGCGGCCAGCAGGGTGCCTTGGTAGGTTGCCTCGACGCGGAGTAGCCCCGATGCAGCGCGCAAGTCAACGAGGTCCACGCGAGACCCGGCAATGCGTTCAAGCGCGGTGGCTGCGGCGCCCAGCGCCAGTGGATCGATGCGCCGTTCCGCAAGCACCGCCAAGTCAAGATCGCTGCGGGGCGTTGCCTCGCCACGCGCATGGCTGCCGAACAGCCACACGCCCAATATGCGAACCTGCGGCAGCGTGTGCGCGAGCGTTTGCATGACCTGTGCGGTGAAGTCCTGTTGCCCGACCATGCATCGGAGTCTAAACCTTCAACATCCATGGCGTGTGGGCTTTTGAATTGCACCCCCACGCGCTCCGGAAGCCGATTTTTGCTATCCCCGGCGTCGCGGTCGCTCCTATACTTATTGCCCCATGCCGTACACCCTTCAGCCTGACCACGGATACGGTCTCGAAGTCGAAGAGCATTCCCACGCTCGGCCCAGCGCCGGGGCGGGGGGGATGGTCACCATTGACTCGGACAATCCTGACTACCTGCGCAACCACGTTCAACTGCCTGACCGTTGGGTCCTCAACATCGGACCGCAACATCCGGCCACGCACACCACGCTGCGCCTGATCATGGAGCTTGATGGCGAACGCGTCGCGCGCGTCACCCCGCACATCGGCTACCTGCACTCGGGGTTCGAAAAACTCGGCGAGCACCACGACTACAACCAGTACGTGTGCACCATCAGCCGGATGGATTACATCTCGCCGATCGTCAATGACATTGCATTCCACACCGGCGTCGAGCGCTTCTTTGGCATCGAACCAACCACGCGTTGCAAAGTGGTCCGCACCATCATGGCGGAACTGGGACGCATTCAGAATCACTTGCTCTGCGTTGGCGCTGCTGCGCTTGACCTCGGCGGATTCACGGGCTTCCTCTACGGCTTCAATGAGCGCGAGTTCATCTACGACATCGTGGAATACCTGAGCGGCCAGCGCTTCCATCCGGATTGGACGCGCGTCGGCGGTGCATGGCGCGATATCCCGTGCGATGACACATTCAAGCGCATGATCAAGCACTTCATCAACGAGCGCCTACCGCGCGCGGTGAAGGACATGGAGACGCTGCTCACTCGCAACCGCATCTTCATTGACCGCCTGGAAGGGGTCGGCGCCATCAGTAAGCAGGACGCCATCGCTTGGGGTCTCACTGGCCCAATGGCGCGTTCTGCAGGCGTTCGACGCGATCTTCGCAAGGACGAACCCGTCCTTTGCTACGCAGACAACTGGGACGGTGAAGGCGCCGAGGCTCCCAAGTTTGACGTGGTGGTTTGCCAGACCGGCGACTGCTTTGCGCGCTACTTAGTGCGCGTTGAAGAGATCAAGCAGTCCGCGCGCATCATCAACCAACTGATCGATCGCATTCCGACCGGTCCGTTCAACCCAACCGATGCAGCCAAGATCACCCAGCCTGACAAGGCCAACATCTACGGCTCCATCGAAGGCGTCATTGAGAACTTTGAACTGATGATGTGGAACAAGGGCTGGAAGGTGCCAATCGGAGAGGGTTACTTCCCCTTCGAAAGCCCGAACGGCGAGCTTGGCTACTTCATCGTCGGCGACGGCACCAAGTATCCGTGGCGCGTTCGTACTCGTCCGCCGTGCTTCGTGAACTACGCCGTGCTGCCAAAGCTTGTTGAAGGTCACTTGGTCTCTGACGCCATCGCCGTGATCGGTTCGATCAATGTGATCGCGGCGGAGCTTGATAGGTAACCCAACGCGCCTGAGCGCTTTGCCTTTGCACCGCTTCATGCATTTCCACTCGCTTACTTTCTGAGGACTCGCCCACTATGGCCTGGCCAACTAAACCCTCCGCCACCATGCAGGTCCCGCGTCGCGCGGAACCGTACGCCACCGCTCAGATGAAGGCGCGCTGGACCGCGGACGTGCTTCCCAAGTACGCCACCCGCCTGGGCGCACTGATGCCCATCTTGCATGACATCCAGCACGCGTACCGGCACATTCCGTACCAAGCGCAGCTGGAAATCGCAGAGTTCTTGGGCATTTCGCCCTCGGATGTCTTGGACACCGTGAGCTTCTACGACGAATACACCATCGAGCAGCGCGGCGTAGTCACCATTGGTGTCTGCCACTCGATCGCCTGCGAGCAGTGCGCGTGCTCAAGCACCAAGCTGCTCGACTGCGCGCGCGAGCGCCTTGGAATTGGCGTCGGCGAGACCACCGATGACGGCCAGTTCACGCTCATCGCCATGGATTGCCTTGGCAGTTGCGACACCGCGCCCGTGGCACTGTTCAACGAGACCCTGCACGAATCACTGACGGTCGAGAAACTCGAGAGCCTGATTGTTGATGCTCGACATGTCTCGCCCGGAGGCCAGCACTGACATGCCTGCACCTGAAGATCCGCCGCTTGCACGCAATATCGGCTCGTTCTTCGGGCACATCATTGACGCGATCGTCTCGGATCCAAACGCACCCAAGCGCGTTGAGGTGAAGAAGACGGTCTCGGAGGAACAGCGCCCCGACGGCGTGACGCTGCGGAGAACGGTGATTGATGAAGTGCTGCTTCCGCCTGATGCCCCGACACCGCCGCCTGCGAACGACAAACACACTCACTGACGCAACGACCGCGCACGCGCACGCGACACGCGACACGAGACACGAACGAGACCACCATGCCGACGTCCCCCGATTTCAAGCCGACGCCCGTTCTCACCAAGCGCATTCCCGAGGATCGCGCGCAGCGCAAGACCGTCTGGTTTGACCAGTACGTTGCTACGGGCGGCTACAAGACCCTTGAAAAGGTCCTTTCCATGCAGCCCGGCGAGATCACCGATCAGGTGAAAGCCGCCATCCTTCGCGGCCGCGGCGGCGCAGGATTTCCTGCTGGTCTGAAGTGGAGTTTCCTCACGCCACCAGATGGTGGACCGCGCTACTTGGCCATCAACTGCGATGAAGCCGAACCCGGCACATTCAAGGATCGCCTGCTTGTTGATTTCGATCCGCACGCAGTGCTTGAAGGCATCGCCATTGCGGCCTATGCATGCCAGATGCAGACCGCGTACTTCTTCATCCGCGGCGAGTACCACCACCAAGCCAAGGTCTTCCAGAAGGCGCTCGAGGAGGCCTACGCCAACGGCGTGTTTGGCAAGCAGGGTCTGATGCGCGGCGCGTCAAAGTTTGCAGTGGAGGTGGTGCTGCATCGCTCCGCGGGCGCATACATCTGCGGTGAAGAAACCGCGCTTCTTGAAGCGATTGAAGGCAAGCGCGGCTGGCCGCGCGTCAAGCCGCCGTTCCCAGCCATCAAGGGTTTGTTTGGACGCCCAACCATCATCAACAATGTTGAAACGCTTGCCGCAGTAGTGCCCATCATGGAGCACGGCGTGGAGTGGTGGAAGAAGATGGGTGTGGAAAGCACGCTGCCGGGCGGCATGCCCAGTTACGGCACCAAGCTCATGGGCGTGAGTGGTCACGTCAACAAGCCAAACACCTACGAACTTGAACTGGGCATCCCGCTGCGGATGCTGGTTGAGAAGCATTGCGGCGGTATGCGCAATGGCAAGAAGTTCAAGGGCGCCATCGCTGGTGGCGTTTCCATGGGCGTTCTTGGCACCGATCAATACGACGCGCCCATGGACTTTGACATCGGCCGCAAGTACGACGTCCTTGGCTTGGGCACCGCATGCCCAACCATCTTTGACGAAGACACCGACATGGTGGCCGTCGCTCGCAACATCTGCCGCTTCTTCAAGGCGGAAAGCTGCGGTCAGTGCACGCCGTGTCGCGAAGGCAGCGGTTGGCTCCTGAAGTTGATCACCCGCATCGAGCGCGGCGCCGGCACTACGCAGGACTTGGACATGCTTCTGGAGATTGCTGGCAGCATGGGCCTGACCCCTGGCACCACCATTTGCGGTCTTGCAGACGGCAACAACTGGGCCGTCCGCACCATCGTCAACAAGTTCCGTCCCGAGTTCGAACGCCGGGTGACCCCGCGCTTCGTACCGGTGTACGTGTCAGCGGCGGGGCGCTAATCGAAGTGGATCCCGACGGTAAACGAACATCGTCAGGCGAGCAGGGCGCACCACAATCCGTGGAATTCACCGGTCACGCGTTGGCAACTCTTTCAGTTGCCGATCGCGTGTGGCTTGCTGCAGCCATTGAACGAATCGTTCCGCTGCTTGGTTTCCCTGTCACGCGCGCCGCGATCGAACTGGTGCATGACGACCGCATGTGCATGTTGCACGCGCGACACATGGGCCTTGATTCCACCACCGATGTACTGACCTTCGCGCAGAACGCGCCCGGTGCGGCAGTGGATGTTGATATTGCTATCTGCGTAGACGAAGCGGCGCGGCGCGGGCAGGGTGCTGCGCAGAACGATGGATCTGCTGCTTCGGCCAGTGCGCCGCACGGAACCCGCGGCGAGATCCTCCTCTATGCGCTGCACGGATTGCTGCACGCTGCCGGTCACGATGACCGCGATGATGATTCCTACGCGCGCATGCATGCTGAAGAAGATCGCATCCTGGAAGCAGCGGGCTTCGGGCGACTCTTTGAAGGCGGTGCCAAGTGACGCTTTCGTTAACCGTTGCAGCTATCGCGATGTTGGTGATTGTCAGCATCTTGGCGGCATTGAGCCGTTCATTGCTACAAGTGAGCGAATCAGCCCTGGAACGCGAACTGGAAGAGCGCGGTCGCCTTACGCGCGGTCGGTGGTGTTTCGGCAAGTTAGAGCAGGTTGAATGGGCAGTGTCATTTGCGCGCACTGCTGGCCGCCTTGCCTTTGCGGTGCTGGTGATTGCCATCGTTGCTGGGTTTGATGAGCCGCTCACTGCTGGCCGATTGGCTTTGGCATGGCTGGTTGCCTTGATTACTCTGTGGCTACTGTCCACCGCAGTGGCGGGCGCATTTGCGCGTCATGACCCAGCGGGGGTGATCGTTTCGTCGCTGCCGTTCCTTCGCCTCATCTATGTGCTACTTGCACCGGTGCGCGCGATTGCGGATGTGGTGGACGGCGCAGTGGGGCGGATCACTGGTTCCGGTACCGACGAAGCGCGCGGCGAAGAAGAGCTGGTCAGTGCAATTGAGGACACGCAGCGGCAAGGCCATATTGATGAGCAAGCTGCCACCATTCTTGAGAACGCCGTGGAGTTTGGTGACACCACGGTTGGCTCCATCATGACGCCGCGGCCCGCCATTGAAGGCATTGCTTACACCGATGACCTGGCTGCCATCCGTGAGTTTGCGCGTCACTCCGGCCATTCGCGCATTCCCGTGTACCGCGGCAGCCTGGATCATGTGGAAGGCATCCTCTACGTGAAGGACCTGGTCACACTGCTTGGCGTCCCCGCCACTGAGTTCCGCCTGCGGCCATTCCTACGAGCACCGCAGCGTGTTCCGGAGTCAAAGCCACTGCGCGAACAGTTGCGTGACTTCCAGCAGTCCAAGGTGCACTTTGCGGTGGTGGTTGATGAGTTTGGCGGCACCGCCGGCATTGTCACCATTGAAGACATCATTGAAGAGTTGGTTGGCGAAATCCGCGATGAGCATGAGCCCATCACCGATGTGCAGCCCGTGGTGCGAACCCTGGAAGATGGCTCGTTTGAAGCAAGCGGCCGTGTTGCCATTGCTGACATCAATAGCGCGCTCGGCACAGAGATTCCTGAAGACGACGGCTACGAGACCGTGGCCGGATTTGTACTTGAGCACTTTGGATCAATCCCCAAAGCAGGCGACGCATTTGAAGCGCACGGCACACGCTTTGAGGTGGCAGAGGCGTCGCCCACCGCCGTATTGCGGGTACGAGCGCGCCGCATCGGCGAGTCCGCTTCCTCATAAATCACGTTGATATGCGTTCCGTCTGAGTTGGTCAGTCGAACTCATCGCCGCGGAACGTGCTGGCAAGGTACGCGTTGCGCACCGCTGGATCGTTGATGATCATCTTCGGATCGCCGTCCTTCAGATTGCGCCCCTCATGGATGATGTAGGCGCGGTCGCAAATGCGCAGCGTCTGCTGCACGTTGTGATCAGTGACCAATACGGAGATTCCCTCAGAGGTGAGTTTGCGTACTTCCTCTTGCAGGTCTTCAACGGTGTGCGGATCAACCGCCGCGAACGGCTCATCAAGCATCAGGATCTTTGGACGATTGATCAGCGCGCGCGCAATTTCCAAACGACGTCGCTCGCCGCCAGAGCAGGTGCGCGCTTCTTCGCCGGCTTTGTGTTCCAAGTGAAACTGCGCCAAGAGTTGCGCGGCACGCGCCTTGCGTTCCACCTTGGTCATCGCCTGCAGCTCCAGCACCGCCAGCAAATTATCCTGGCACGAAAGGCGCTGGAACACGGACGGCTCCTGCGCCAAGTACCCCATTCCCGAAAGGGCATGTCGGTACATCGGCAGCATGGTCACGTCTTTGCCGTTGAAGGTCACGTGCCCAGCTTCCGGCGTGATCATGCCAATCGTCATGCGGAAGCTGGTGGTCTTGCCCGCGCCGTTGCGCCCCAGCAGGCCAACAATTTCACCTTCGGCCACAGTGAATGCCACATCATCGACGACTCGTCGACCGTTGTAACTCTTCACAAGCCCATGGACTTCTAGGAGCGGCATTCCAGAAGTGTATTACACTCACCGCATGCGCTTGATGCCCACAGCTCATTCCGGGATGATTGCCCTCAGCGCGGCGCTCGCCGCACTGACCCTGACCGCGGGCTGCGTTCGGCGTGAGATTGAGGTGACATCCACGCCTCCGGGCGCGCTTCTCACGCTCAATGGCCGTGAAATCGGTCGAACCCCCACTCGTATTGAGTTCACCTTTGACGGCATGTACGACGTCCGCCTCAAACTCGCCGGGTATGAATCGGTTGCCGGTTCCGGTGACTCCGACATGCCCGTGTGGGACTTCATGGGTGCTGATTTGGTGGCAGAAATGGTTCCGACCGACATCCATCGATTAGAACACTGGCACTTTGAATTGGTTCCAGACGATGACGCGAACGCAACGTTGCGGCACCGTGCCGAGGCCGCGCAACGCTTTGTTGAGGCGATGCCAGTGGTTGCGCCGGATGCGCCACCGCCAGCGCCGACTGCAACACCTGAAGCGAAGAAAAAGAAGAAGCCTGCAAGTCAGAGTAATCCCTGACTCGATTTATTCGTGGCGAACTGGGGACGTGCGGGTGACCGTGAACGGACCGCGACTGATCCGCGGGTGATGCTGAATGACCCGCGGTTGACCCCCGAATGGCCCCCGAATGACCCCCGGGCAACCGAGGCCCGGAACCCCCAAAATCTGCAAAATGGCCACTCGGAGTTATCTCCCATGGGCGTCCGGCTGGCGCCCAATGGCGGTTACGGAGTCATGGCAGGGGGTGCTTGGGCAGCCGGATTTCCGGACACGCAAACTTCGTGAAAATCACAGGGTTTCTAGGGTTGTTCTGCATTGACCCGCCCTCCGTTGGGACGATACTACGCATCTGGCCTCAGGGGGGTCAGCACCCAATCTTCTTCGCGTTCTCGCTTCGTGCGAGGCCGTCGAACTGCCACCGTCGGACGTGTCGGAGCGTCCGACGGTGGTGCTTTTACAACTCATCATGCATGCGCCGCATGTGAAACGCACGCACTCGCCGGCACGCTCGCAGCGCCACCCACATAATGCACGCATGAACGGCCATCGCTTCGCTTGTCACATGATCCGCACGCTGGGCATTGCCGCCGCTGCAACCGCGTCAATTCACGCAGATGCAGCAGAGCAGGGCGCGCTGGATGCGCTCTCCCTCTATGCGTTGCAGCCCGTGTATGCATGGCAGCCGGCTGGTGCGCCGCTCACGGCACCGCCGTCAACATCCGACAACCCTCTCATTGCGCCCGCGGCATCCGACGCGTCCAAGCCAGCGGTGCTGCCAACCCAAGCACCGCTTGAATCCGCCACGCCCGCCACTCCCGCCACTCAGGCCGCTCCCGCCACTCCCGCCACGCCCATAGTGACCGCTGTCACCACACCGCGCTTCGGTGCCAAGGATTCCTGGCGTTTGAACTTCGAAGGCGAATGGATGGGGGACTTTCAAGATGCCAACGAATTGCAAGGCCGAATCGGTGCGGCGTGGTTCTTTGTGGACAACGCAGAATTAGCCCTGTACGGAACCGGTGGCTACGTCTCGCAGCCTGGTCAGGATGCCGGCATGTACGGCATCGACCTGGAAGCGCGCTGGCACTTTCTGGCCCGGGAAACCTGGTCGCTCTTTGGCAGTATTGGCTGCGGTGTGATGGGTTCCACCGCTTCGGTGCCCAGTGATGGCTCGGAGTTCAACTTCACCCCAAGTATCGGTGCAGGTGCCACCATTGAAGTTGCTGAGAACACGCGGCTTTACATGTCGGCGCGCTGGTACCACATCTCCAACGCGCAGACCTACGCCGACAACCCAGGTCGCGACAACCTTGGCGTCTGGGTCGGTCTCAGCTTTGGCATGTGACTCAGCTGCGGTAACCCTGCGGATGTGCTTGCATCCATTTCCATGCGCTCTCCACCATCGGAGCAAGCGTTCGATGCCGCGGTGACCACTTGAGTTCACGCATGATGCGTGTTGGGTCGGATAGTAATTCCGGCGGATCGCCATCGCGTCGCGCTGCTACCGTTACTGGAATAGCGCGGCCGACCACGCGTTCGCATTCAGCAAACACTTCGCGCACGCTGAAGCCATGACCAATGCCAACGTTGTACGCCTCGCATGCGTGTGACTTGAGTGCGTGCAATGCGTCTACGTGCGCGCATGCCAAGTCTTCAACGTGCACGTAGTCGCGGATGCATGTGCCGTCAGGCGTTGGATAGTCAGTTCCAAAGAGTTGCAATGCAGGGCGCAAACCAATCGCCGCTTGCAGTGCAGACGGCACCAAGTGCGTCTCCGGATCATGATCTTCGCCAAGCAATCCGTCCGATGCTGAACCTGCCACGTTGAAGTAGCGAAGCATGGTTGCGCCAAACGCGCGACCATCTTTACGCGCCGCTTCCACTTCCTCGCGGATCATGCATTCGCAGGCCAGTTTGCTGGCGCCGTAGGGGTTCACCGGTCGCTGTGGTGTTTGCTCAGAGATGGGCATGTGCTCCGGTGCGCCGTAGGTGGCAGCAGTGGAGGAGAAGACCATGCGCTCTGTGCCGGCCGCACGCATGGCTTCAAGCAGGCTGCTGGTGCCACCAACGCCGCAGCTCCAGTACATGGCGGGTTGCGCTACGGACTCACCCACCAACGTGTAGGCGGCAAAGTGCAGCACCGCATCGGGGCGCTCCTCGGCGAGCAGTGCAGCAAGCGGGGCGCGCTCGCGCAGATCGAGTTTCGCAAAGCGCAGGCGCCCCTGGGCAACGGTGCTCAGCGCATCGATGGCACCCTGATGACCGCGCACCAGGGAGTCCACGGCCACCACGCGGGAGGCTCCACGTGCAAGTAATTCACGAACGGTGTGCGATCCGATGTAGCCGGCAGCGCCTGTAACGAGGTACTTCATGATCGGCGAATGTTATCGGGTCGTTTCAGGGAGATGTTCCTGCCGAGGATGGGTATGATTCACTTTCGATGAGCCGCCACGGATGGTGGCTCGCCCCCAGCCGCGCTTGTTGCGGCTCCCGCCTGTGGTTCTTCTCGCATGGATTTCGCCACCCCGACTCGACCTTCTCTCCGTGATGCCGTCCCGGCCTGCCCTGCAGCCGAGGTTGTGCATTCATCCTCAGCAGAATTGCGCCTCTCCGGTACTGCCGCATTGGGCGTCATCGCTCCCAATGACCCCCGTTTGGTGGCACTCCGGCAGGCCTGCGCCCTCCTGGAAACCCTGGAAGCCGAAAGCCAGTCGCTTGACCTTCGGCTTGAGGCCGCCAAGCGCTTGGACCCGATGCGCCACGTTCTTGGGAAGACCTCCCTTGAATCCGCCATTGACCAGACTCGAACCCTGATCCGTGAGCTTGACGAGCACCTGTGTGCCGCCGCGGAGTCCGCCCGTGCGGCCAGCCGCACCGTCGCTCGCACTCATCCGAAAGACATTCAGTGACAGCTACAGCAGATAACGGCCACTCCGCCGCGCACGCGTTCGCCCAAGGTGCAGCCATTGACCTGGCCGCGGTTCCTGAGTCCGAGCGCAAGCGCGCGTTTGATGAAGCCTTTGAGTATCGCGGCGACATCACGCTGACGCTCACCGACGGTGCACGCGTGGAGTGCTACCTCTTTGATCGACGCATCGGCGCCACGCTTGCGGATTCATTCGTGCGCGTCATGGAATCCGGCGGCGGCGAGAAGCGTTCCATCCCCTACAAGCAGATTGCACGCTTGGAGTTCACGGGTAAGGACACTGCCGCAGGAAAGACCTGGGAGAACTGGGTCCGACGCTATGTGGAGAAGCGCCTTGCTGGTGAGCAGGCGAACATTGATGCTGAAGTATTGGATTGAAATGAGCGCTCCCCAAGGGGACGCGCTCATGGGTCATACCGATGCTTCGTAGTGAAGAGCCTTAGGCTTGAAACTCGCGACCACTCTCGGTGTCGAGGATCTTCCAACCAAATTCCCGGGCGATGCGCATGATCATGATCCAGGCGATGTCGTCGTCGGAGATGGTCAACACCATCTGCCGAACCGGATCTTGATTGAGTGGCAATTGAAATTCCAAGCCGGGTCCGTACAGCGTGTCTCCGCCGGCAGTCTCGGGTCCGGTGTTGCAATGTGCCAGGCCAGCGGTGACTTCGGAGCGCGAGCCGAGCGCGGGCATGTTGCCGTTGGTGGCTGGCTCTCTGCTGAGGATGACAAATTGGCGACGCGACATGGGGGAGGGCAGAAGATAGCGGAATCACCGTTCCCTGTCAGGGTCAGCGCCCAAGTGCGCGACAGACAGCATCCACCAGGCGACTGAGTGGCACCGGCTTGACCAAATAGGCCGACGCACCCAACGATTCCGCCAATGCCGCGTGGCGCCGGCCCTGATTGGCGGTGACCATCACCACCGGCACGGGCGGCACCAAGGCGCGGCAACGCTCCAAGACGGTAAATCCCGATTGACCGGGAAGCATCAGGTCAAGCACCGCCGCGTCCGGGCGGGCGGACAGGAGGTGATGCAGCGCCATGCTTCCGTCAGCCACCTCATCGATGACCGCCTTCTCCGCGCGCAATGCAATACACATGGCGGCTCGAATATCCGGATCATCATCTACCACCAATAGCCGGATGCCTTCTAAGCGTGCCACCGGCGTTTCTTGGGGAGCAGGGCTACTCACGCCGCACCACTCGATCGCTCCAGCACTCGTTGGTCAGTATCAGCGCTGATTCGTTCGATCATGGCCTCGTTGATCCAGGGCAAGGTGCGCAACTTCGCCTTGATTCGCTCAGGAAGCGGCTTGCCCTCGCGTTCCCACTTGGGGCGAGCGCGCCAGCGGCGATGAATCCATAGGTACTGGTCCGGTGCGCGCATGATGGCGCGCTCCATGGCATGCGTATAGCGGGCGGTGATGTAGAAGACGGGATCTTCATGGTCGCGCCAGTCTTCCGGTTGAATGATGTCAATGGTGTGAATCTCGAAGTTGAATCCATTGCCGGTACGTAGCGCCACACCCACGGCCACCGGTAGGTCATAGCGCATGGCCAGCAGGGCGATCGACTTGTAGGCACTGGCCATCTGCCCGAAGTAGGGCACAAAGATGCCATCGTTTCCAGCACTCTGGTCAGCGATGAAGGCAATGCGGCCCCCGTTGTAAATGATGGCCTGCAGCTCTTCCGTGGCACCAAATTTGGTGATGATCTTCATGCCCCGGTTCTCGCGCAATCCGATGGCCCACTGCCAGATGAACGGATTGTCGAGCGGGCGCGCCAAGGCATGCATCCGAAAGCCCATCAGCGTGGGGAAGAACCCCAGCAGTTCCCAATTGCCAGCATGTGGTCCCAGAAAGATGGCGGGACGTTCACCGATCATCAACTTGGTGCCGGGTCGGGCGTTACTCAGGTCAACATGGCGCTGCCACGATTCTTCAGTCACCACGCGTGGCAATTGAAAAGCGTCAACCATGTAGGTGCGGAACATGTAGCGCACGCTGGCTTTGGCAAGCTCCGCGCACTCTTCGTCAGACATGTCGGGAAACGCGCGACGCACATTGCCGGTGGCACGTGCGAGGCGTTCCGGATTGAACCGCGCCCAGATGTTCGCCACCGTCTCGGCGGTGCGCAGATTCTGCTCAGGAGGAAAGGCACCAAACAGCCACGCGAACGATCGCGCTGCCAAGTACTGCAGCAGATAGATGCCTACCTGGACTGGCCCCGTGCGTTTGCGCCGGGATTTGGCCATAGCGCGCGGTCAGCGCCCCTCGTTGGTCAGAACTTGCATGCGGTTCCAATTGAGCACCGGAACGCGCGCGGTCTGCGCTTCGTTGAAGAGCGTCTGGTACGTCTCGAACGCCTTCTTCTGGTCGAAGTGCGAGGTGTACTGACCCTCGTCGGCGTCGGATGAAAGATCAAGCGGCTTGAGTGGCTGTACGCCCATGACGATGAAGTCAAGGTCACCGCGCAGGGTGTCGCCTTCAACCACATCGCCGCCCCAGGACTTGATGCGACCGCGCACAAATTCGGCCTCAGCAGCGGTGGCGTTGCCGTCGTTGTCGATGTCAAACTTGCCGTGCACCAGGAACTTGTAGCGGTAGTCGGGGCTAAAGATGACGTTGGCAATCACATCGTCCTTGACGATGGGACGCGGGCGCGGCGCGTAGCGGGTGTTCTCAGGAATCACGCGCGCGGTGGATGTGTTCTCTTCCACCTTCAGCACCTGCACGCGTGCCTTGCCGGGGATCAGGTCGCCGGTACTTGGGTTGTATTGAATGGCGCTGGGACTGTCGTACACATCAAAGGTCATGCCAGGCTGCACGCGCTGCTTGGAGCCGATGGAGATGAAGATCTCACCGTTCTGGCCGGTGACATCAATTACGCGTCCATCAGCAAGTGATGCTGCGTTCTCAGGCTTCACACGGTACTGGTCAACGGTCTTCTGCAGCACTTCAACCTTGCCGGACAACTCGGCGCGTGAACTGGAGACGTTGTCGATCTGACCCTGCAGGTCAGCCATCTCATTGCGATGGCGCTGATCCATGTCGTCTTGATACTTCTTGACGGTGGCGACCGTGTCCTTCACTTCGTCGCCAAACTTCTGGCTGGAGGTGCGGTACGTGGCGATGTCGCCTTCAACGCGCTTGCTTGCGGCTTGTGCGCCTTCAGTGGCCTTCTTGGCTTCGTCGCGTGATGCGGTGGCATCGGACTGCGAAGCAGCCATTTGCTTCTTGAGGTTGGCGTTGTCTTGGCTGAGTTGTTCGGTGCGGCTGCGCAGCGTCTCCAACTCAATCTTCAGGCTGGTCACGCCTTCAGCGCCGAGGGACTTCTTGATGTCTTCTACCGGGCTATCAGCGGACTGGCTTGGATCACCAGTGACGAAGCTGGTGAGCGAGCTGTAGGCAGTCTTGATCTTGCCTTCCTTCGCTTGGGCGGCCTTGGCGGTGTCGCCTGACTCCTTCGCCTTTACCTTCGCATCGTTCATTTCGATGTTGAAGTAGATGGTCGAGGCCAAGAGGCCAACGGTCAGGATGACGAAGATGACGAGGCCGACAACGAGGCCGGTCGTGCGCTGATTCATGTCTTACGAACCTCCAACAGGCCGTGGCAGGTGAACATCACTATGGGCGCGGCATCGGCCGAAACCCTTGAGAACGCGCAGTGTCCGGAAACCGGGGCTCCGCGTCAAGTGATGAGTACGGGGCGAACGGCGGGGGAGTTGCGCTTGCCGAGTTGCAGTGCGGACTTTGCTTCAGGAAACTTAGGCCCGCGTGGTCTGCAGGGCTTCGTCAAGGGTGGTCAACCCAGCCCGGACTTTTTCCATGGCATCCACCCGAAGGAGTGCGAGATCGCCAGATCGCAGGGCGGATTCAACAATTCTTCCGCTGCTGGCCCGGGTCATGACCAGTTCCCGGGTGGCCTCGGTGGCGGTCAGGAGCTCATAGATCCCCACCCGGCCGCGGTAGCCGGTTCCCCGGCATTCCCGGCACCCAACGGCGCGCGGAATGCCTTCGGGGGGCACCGCTCCAAAGTCTGGCGGCAGATCCGCGTGTTTGGGCGTGACGCGCTCCACGCAGTGAATGCACACGCGACGCACCAAGCGCTGAGCCAGAATGCCTTCCACGGTGCTTGCCACTAAGAAGGGCTCCACGCCCATATCAAGCAGTCGCGTGGCGGCGCCGGCGCTGTCATTGGTGTGCAGCGTGCTGAACACTAAGTGACCAGTGAGCGAGGCTTGCACGGCAGCGTCGGCGGTTTCCTTGTCGCGGATTTCGCCAATCATCACTACGTCCGGGTCGTGGCGCAAGATGGCGCGCAGGCCGGCAGCAAAGTCCAGGCCCACTTGATGGCTCACCTGAATTTGATTGACGCCAGCAACGTGGTACTCCACCGGATCTTCCACGGTGATGGCTTTCACTTCTGGCGTGACGATGCGGCGCAGCGATGCATACAACGTGGTGGACTTTCCACTTCCGGTTGGACCCGTCACCAGCATGATTCCGTGTGGACGTTCAATCAGTGCGTTCCAACGAGTTTCAATGCCGGTGGGCATGCCAAGATCGCTGAGCCCGGTGAGTACCGCGCTCTTGGAAAGGATGCGCAGGACCACGCCTTCGCCAAAGAGCATGGGGATCACGCTGACGCGCAGGTCATGCTCTTGGCCCTTGATTCGTAGGGAAATTCTGCCGTCTTGCGGTCGGCGCTTCTCGGCGATGTTCAGGTTCGCCATGATCTTCAAGCGACTGACGATGGCGTTGCGGAATCGACGCACCGTGGGCGGAACGCCAGCATCGACGAGCACGCCGTCGATGCGGTAGCGGATCGCGAGGTCTTGTTCGTACGGCTCGATGTGAACATCGGTGGCGCGTTCGCGCACGGCTTCAACAAGGAGATCATTGACTAGGCGCACCACGCTGGCTTCTTGCGCTTGCGCGGTCTCATCAGTATCGAGGCTGGCATGTTCAAGTTCAGCGCCACTGTGCCCGCCGCCGAGCGCGTCAAGTGTGTCGCCTGCAACGCCGTAGTGTTGACGAATGTATTTCTGTAGGTCTTCCTCATCGGCAAGCACCAGTTCAATGGCGTGTCCGGTGACGATGCGAAGTTCATCAAAGCTTGCCAGGTCAGTTGGATCACTGGTAGCGATGCGCAGCGTTCCGTTGGCGCGTGAGACCGGCGCGCATCGCAACTTGAAGATCACCTTTGGGGGAAGCAGTCGCAACGTGGCTGCGTCGGGGACGGCTTCGGTCAGATCGATGATGGGAAGGTGCAGGCGTTCCGAGAAAGTGCGCAGCAAGTCGGAGCGGTGTACGAACCCCAGTCGGATGAGGACTTGGTCGAGTCGATCGCCGCTGCGAAGTTGCTCCCGAACCGCCTCAGCGAGGCGTTCGGCGGCCAAAACACCAGATTGGACCAACATCGTGCCAAGGGCCATCGATTTAGGGCTCCGGGGGGCGCTTCCCGAAGCGGGGGCGCCCTGTACTTATTGGCAGTCGGGGGATGGGTTGCGTGAATGGCCAATTCTTGGCATACTGCCCGATTCGTAACTGTCCAAGGAACCCCCTGTGCCGAATACTGAGTCAGCAAAGAAACGCGTCCGTCAGAACGTCAAGCGCAACGCCCTGAACAACTGGCGTAAGCGCCAGGTCAAGGATCAGGTCAAGGCCTTCCTCACAGCGGTCCATGACCGTGATGTGAAGGGCGCCGAGGCTGCGTTCAGCAAGACCGTCGCCGTCCTTGATAAGGTCGCGTCGACGTCCACCCTGCACAAGAACACCGTTTCACGCCGCAAGAGCCGACTGCATAAGCGTCTCAAGGCGCTGCAGGGTGCTGGCGCTGGCGCAACGAAGTGACCGTGCGGGCGGCCTCGATCCGCCTGCTCTGTCTTGATGTTGACGGCGTTCTCACCGACGGTACTGTTCAACTTGACGATCTTGGTCATGAGACCAAGCGATTCAACGTTCGGGATGGGCTCGGCATTTCGCTATGGAAGCGCCTTGGTGGCGAGGTCGCGGTGATCACTGGTCGGTCGGGCCTTGCGGTCCGGCACCGGCTTGAGGAACTCGGCGTTCGCCACCTGTATTCCGGGAGCAAGAACAAATTTGATGACATCCGCGATGCAGCGAACGCGTGCGGCGTTCCGCTCTCCGCGGTGGCGTTCGTTGGTGATGATCTGCCGGATCTTCCGGCAATGCGCGCCTGCGGCTACCCTGTGGCGGTGCACGATGCTGCCGCCGAAGTGCGCGCGGTTGCTAGTTTCGTGACCACTGCTTGCGGTGGCCACGGCGCGGTGCGCGAGGTAGTGGAGCACTTGCTGCGAACCCAGAATCGATGGAACGAAGCGCTCGCCATGTTCGATTCCCCATCCGCGCCCGGCACACGGGCAGGTTCGGGCGGTGTGCAACATGAGCAACAGCAGCCCCAAAGCACCTGATCATGAATGGCAGCGTCGGCGGCGACGTCCGTACATTTGGACGGCGGTTGCTGTGGCGCTTTCACTTTCGTTGGTGGTAGTGGCCTGGGTTGTTGACCAACGAAGGCCAAGTGATCAGCGACCAATCAAGACGCGTCCGCGTCCGGTGGCAGAATTGGTTGCGCCTTCGCCACTCACTGATCAAGAACGCGAGGGCACCGGTGCGAAGTTTGGTTCGCAGGAGTCCGTGAAATTGGAGCGCGGCGCCTGGGTGCAGGTGGCCGACGCGCAGGGGAATCTGAAGCAGCAATACACGGCATCGCGCATCGATCCATTGCCGGACAAGCGCTTGGCGATGACTGATCCGCGCGCCGTGTTGTACGGCGATGGCGGTCGCATTGTGACCATGCGTGCCGATGCCATGACGGCGCGCGTACCGAAGCGTGCACTGGAAAGTGGCAAACTGTCTGGCAATGTGGTGATCAGAATCTTTCGACCGCGCGATGGCAAGCCGGTTGACCTGAAGAATGATGCGCCTGATGTCACCGTTGAAAGTCCGGAAGCAAGCTTTGACCAAGCGAGTGGCGAGATTCGCTGCGATCGTCAAGTGCGCATTGCAGGTGAGGTGATTACCTTTGATGGCGAAGGACTTTCGCTGACGCTTGCTGCTGATGGCAAGACGTTGGAGCGATTGGTGGTTGATCGCGCATTGGCTCCGGTGCGGATTTCGCGCGCGGCGATTGAGGCGCAGCAGAAGAAGCGCGGTGATTCCAAGAAGAAGGCGGAGGCGGAGAAGGTTGCCGGTGGGGCTGCGGCTGCAAGTGGTGCTGCACAGCCTGCCGTTGCGGAGAAACCGGCGGATGCGGGGAAGGCAGTGGCGGCGAAGCCTGCAGTGGCGGGCAAGTCGGGCGGGAAGAAGGCGGCCAGTGCGGCAGCGGAGCCACGGCTCTTCTTACTCACCATGTATGACGATGTGGAGATCGTCTCCAACGAAACAGATCGGCGCACCGTTGTCCGTGGCGACCGTGTTGATGCGTACTTCATCATGCGCGGTGGTTCAGGAATTGGAATGGCACAGCGCGATCCGTTCGGTCCGCCACGTGAGCCGTTCCCGATGCTGGCGGTGTCCGGGTCGCCGGCGCAGCAGTTGTTGGCGTTGGCGATTGCATCGGTCCCAACGGATGATGACCAGGACGTGGTGTCGGTGGCGTTCAAGGGGCGCCTGGTGATGGCTCCTGCGCCGGAAGGGACGCCCGTACTCAGTCAGCCGGATGCCGTTCGCATGGTGGTGAATGGCAAGCCCGCGCGCATTGAGGATTCCCGCAGCGAAGCGGTGATTACTGCGCAGCGTGTCACGGTTGAATCAAAGGTTGATCGCGTGGAGCTGGTTGGAACGCTTGAGGAACCCGCTGCGGTTGTGACGCCGGATTTTGCTCTGAAGGCAAAGCACTTCACGCTGGATCGTTCGACGGGTCGCGGTGCCAGCGATGGCCCAGGAAACATCGTCATGGGCGGTGCGGGCAAGAAGCCGCTGAGTGTCACCTGGGGCACCAGCATGGCGTTGATATTGGCGCCCGGCACTGGCAATACGGAAGGCACTTTCCGTGGTGCAGAGTTTGTGGGTGCTGTTGATGTTCGGAGCGCTGATATGGAAATGCAGACCGCGCAGCTTTCTATTGAAGCGCTGCCGGTTGGTAAGAAGGATGTGCCGCGCCGGATCGTTGCTTCGGGTGGAGTGAAGGCGCGATCGCTTGGCGCCTCGGGCGGGCAGTTTGCCGCTGACCGCGTGGAGGTGGCGCTTTCACCGAACGCCGCGGGCGAGGCGCAACCGCGCACGCTGGTGGCGACGGGCAATGTGGAAGCAGGCGATGGCGCGCAGACGATATGGTCGTCTGCATTGCGTCTGACATTCATCGATGCGAAGCCGAAGGCGGGTGCGGCAGCCAAGGCGGGCGCGGAAGGCAAGGCGGGCGCAGACGCGAACGCTGGCGCAGACGCCAAGGCTGGCAAGGGCAAGAAGGGCGGAATCGGTCTCGCGGGTGCTGGTGGCGATGAGCAAGGCGCCATGCGCAGTGATGTTGGTGAGATCGTTGCTGAAGGTCCCGTGGAATTGCGTATGGAGGACGGCGGGCGCGTGTTTGCCACCCGCCTTGAAGGCGATGGAGTGGGGCACAACGCGCGGCTCTTTGGCCCTGACGTATTGGTGGTGCGCGGCAATCTTGTGCTCGACCAGTTAGCAAATGTGCAAGTGCAAGATGCGCCGGTGCGGCTGAATGCCATTGGACCTGGTCGCGCAAGTGGATTTAAGGATCCGGTGATTGCAGTGACCGAAGGCAAGACTGGTCGACCAAAGATTTCCGCTGTCCCGCAGATGCAGGCCACGTGGCGCGAGTCGCTTTCGTATGCCGATGGCGCTGTGAAGGCGAAGGATGGCGGCGCGGATCGTGGCTTGCTGTTGTTGCAGGGTGCTGTGAAGGTGCGCGCTTCGCGTGAGCCGCGTGAGGCGGAGGCGCTTGATGCCGACGAAGTACAGATTGAAATCATGAGCCGTGGCAAGACCCTGGCGAAGGCGGATGGCAAGACGGCGAACGCTGATGGCAAGACGGCGAACGCCGATGGCAAGTCCGGCGCCAAGCGCGATGGTAAGTCATCCGGCGCAGGCGCTCTCGGCGACGCGCAGGCCATTGGAACGATGCGCGCGACGGGTGAAGTTCGGCTTGAGGCCCGGCAATGGGCCGATGGCAAGCGCGAGGGCGATCCGCGACTCTTCCGCATGAACGCGCCGAACATTGCCTACAACGGCCAAGATGGCTCAGCGTTTGTTGATGGCGCTGGTTCGCTGTTGGTCTTCGATCCGCCGCCGCCGACCGAGCCAGAGAATGCGGATGCCAAGAAGAGTCCGTTTACTCCTCATGGAACCACGCGCTTCACATGGAAGCGGTCGTTGGCCATGGCGCCACGCCCGGATGGCACCAGTCGTCTGACGCTTGAGCGTGATGTAGTGATGGATCACTTGGGGAACTCCACCACCGCCACTGGCACGATGACCGCGGACCGCATGATGGCCACGGTGCGTGCCGCAGAGGGTGCCAAGCCCGCGGCGGGGGCCGGTGACATGGGCGTCTCACTGGGAGGACCGGCGGAACTCACCAAGGTGGAGGCGGATGGTCGCGTGGTGGTGCGGACTTCCGATATGGATATTGAAGCGGGCGAGTTTGAGTTGGATGTGCCGTCGCAGATTGGTATCGCGCGTGCAGAGCAGGGAAGGTTGGTCACGCTGATTCAGCGCGGCACCGCAAACCCAGTGCGCGCGCATGCATTCCGCTGGGATATGGTGAAGGGAACCGTGTCCGTGGAAGGCGCCCGTGGGGGGATTGGGCGCTAGTAGGGGGGGTGGCTATCTGGCAAATTCAGGAACTTTTCACTTTGAGTGATGGTTGGGGGGGGATTTCGTTCTCGTAGGTGAAGCGTTGCTATGGATGCAGGTGGAGCCTGCGAGTGATGGCAATGCTTCCGGTTGATGACCCATTCCGGGTCGCCGAAATTTACGCCGCGCGCCGACGGTTTCGGCGATGTCACGCCTGCACGGGAGTGTGGGCCAATAACGGGCAGTTTGCCCAGAATTGAAATTGCAATGATTCGAAACGCAACCATTTCTTCAATCGGTATGACTGTCTTGGCAGCAACGGGGTTTATCGCGGCTCCTGTGAGTGCGGGGAACTCACTGTCCCCATTCGGACAGCTTCAATACAACGGCACGCCGATCGCGATGACTTCCGGCACTGGTGTTGGCAATGACGGTTACTACATGAACACCACCACCACCCCTTCCCCAGGCAACCAGGAGTTGTTGATCGGCATCAAGGCGCACGAGTATCGCAACGGCAACATGCCGGCCGGTTCGACCACCGTGTCGTCGTACGGCAACAGCGTCGGTGGTTCATGGCTGAATATTGACGGCACCACTGGTGCGTACACCGCCATCGCTGGCGTCGCTGCCAACAAGCCGAGCTGGAACCCCGCCGCTCCAAGCTGGGGCTTCACGTGGAGCATCACCCTGGATGGTGCACGTCCCGCGGTCGGCGCCATCAGCATGCGCATGCTGATCACTCGTCCAGATTCACAGGTGGTCACGGTGGTTGCTTCGCAGGATGTTGGTACCGACTTCTCGGCTGGCAACATGGCTTGGCAGCAAAACTGGAATTTGGGCTACCTGGGCGTCTACGGTAACGGCGTTGATGCCAACACCGTCGGCGACTGGAAGATCAAGATCTCAACTTTCTCTGGTTCAACCAATTACGGTGAGCAAGAAATCACCGTCACTGCGACTCCCGCTCCAGGCGCACTTGCGCTCCTCGGCGTCGCTGGTCTCGCCGGTGGCCGTCGCCGCCGCGCCTGCTGACCATTACTTTGCACTCCACGCTGGCTCCGGCCAGCGTCCACACTCCACGCCCCCTGGCGCTCACGCGTCTGGGGGCGTGTGGATTTTTGCGGCTCGGCGGCGGCGCATGACGAGGGCGATGGCGGCGAATTGCTCTACAATGTTCAGCGTGACTTCCGGAAACGCCGTCATCCTCCCTGAAATTCTGCGGCGAGTCGTTGACACGTACTGTCCGATTCGTGTGTACCTCTTCGGATCTGAGGCGCGCGGCGATGCGAGCACGGACAGTGACATTGACCTTGCGGTGATCGTCCGCGACGATGCAGGGTTGGAGCAATCAAGCCCGCGCGCCGCCGCTGAGGCACTCTGGGGTCTTGAGCGCGGCGCTGACGTCGTGGTCTTCAAGGAAAGCGAATTCGCGGCGCGCCGCGGCGTTGTGGCATCTCTGCCCTGGACGATCCAGCGCGAAGGGCGATTGCTCTATGGACGTTGAATCGCCGGAGTTTCGCACTCTCGAGGTTCGAGGCTGGCTACTGCGCGCCTCAGAAGACCTTCGCGCCGGCCGTCACGACTTGACCGCGTCGCCGCCGCTTCTGAACGATGTTGCGTTTCATGCGCAGCAATGTGCCGAGAAGGCGATGAAGGCCTACCTAGTCCACCGCGAACAGCCATTCCGCAAGACACACAACCTGACGGAACTTGGGGGTGCGGTCGCTCGACTCGAGCCGTCGCTTGCGGAGCTCATGCGATCGGCGTCTCTCATGACGGAGTTCGCATGGCGCTTTCGGTATCCGGGCGAACTGGCGACGGTTTCTCAGGAGGACGCTCTGCGCGCGCTTGATACTGCCGAATCTGTACTTGTGGCGGTCGTCAGTGTGCTGCCAGCGGCGTGTCGATCAACGGAGTAACGCGATCCGCGAAGGCGCTCGACTAGCGCTCACGCGCTTGGGGGCGTGTGGATTTTTGCGGCTCGGCGGCGGCGGATCACCAAGGCTATGATGCCACTGAGGGCGCCGACTGCGACGGCAGCAATGATGATGAGGCGCACTTTCATGTCGTGGACATGTTGGAGCTCATCAACGCGTTGTGTGAATTCATCAGCTCGTGCCGTGATGATGGTGCGGTCTGCTTCGATGATGGCCGGGGCGGTGGCGGCGGTGCGCAGTTCTTCAATCTGCGTGCGCGCGCTGTCAAGAGCCATGTCAGTCATGGACTTCTCAATGGCCGGTGAACGTGCGGTCAGCACGCTTTCACGCTCCATGGCAGACGACAGGCGTGTGAGCATTCCTTCGGCGTCGGTGCGCTTGGCTGGAGTGGCGTCCGGTACGCGCGAGGCTTCGGTGACGGCGGTGATGTCGGCTGGCCAGGCAGCGCTTTCGTTGGCTTTCAAGTGCGTTTCGGCGGCGGCCATGGCGCGCGCGATGCCATCGTCGGCGCGGGCGCCTGCCAAGGTGCGTTCGAGCCGTGCGATATCTGCGCTCAGTGCGTCACATGCGGTGCGCGCTTCTGTGGACTTCTGTGGTTCGGACCAACGGGTTGAGCCATGCAACGCAGCGGCGGCCTGAGACGCCTTTTGCGCGGCGGTGAGTTGCTCGGCGGCTACTGGGAGATTCGATGCGGTGATGGCCGCGGTGGCCGCAGTCATGGCGGTGCGCGCAGTAGCGATCTGTGCGTCAACGGCGGCGCGGGCGGCGGTGTCTTGCAGGGCGCCGATCTGCGTTTGTAGCCGCGCGGACAGGCGAGTCATGGACTGATTGAGCGACTGCTTGGCGGTGGCTTCAAGCGCGGTGGTATCGATGGCGCGCTGCAGTTCGGTGGCTTTGGTGGCCGCGGTGGTGAGGCCGGCGAGTTTGCCAGCGGCGGCGGTGGCTTCGCGGTCAAGCGCTTCGAGCGCTGTCTGCAGTCTCGCGGCGTTGGCGCGCTGTTCCACGTGGGTGCGCGTGGTGGCGATCAGGGTTCGTAGTTCAGCGGCTTGGCGGGTGAGGTCGGCGGTGGGGACGAGCGTCAGTGTGGCGATGGAGGCTTCGGCCGCGGTAACGGTGCTGGTAGCGCGGTCGGCTTCGGCGGCGGTGTCGGCGGCGAGCGCGGTGGTGGCGGCGGTGAGTTGGTTGCCCAGGTTGGTGGCAAGGGTTTGTTGTGCCTGGAGCGCGAGTCCTGCCTGCAGGCGTTGTTCCAAGTCTGCAATTCGTTGCGCAACCGCGGTGCGCTGCTCGGGCGCGATGGCTGGGTCGGACTGCGTGAAGAGGGCGCGGATAGCAGTCATGGTGGACTGCATGTCGGACCAGCGGGACGCGGCGGCATCGGCTTCAGCGCGGGCCAAGCTTGGCTCTAAGAGCGGGATGACATTCACGCCTTGGAAGAAGGCGTCGCGCTGCAGGGTGCGGTCTTGGACTTGGGGGTCCATGCCCAGCTCACATCCGGCCTTGCGGGCGGTGAGCATGGTCATGTTGATGGTCTGCATCGATGTGGCCAGTTGCTCCGGGTTGCGAGCGGCGAGGGCGGCATCGAAGTCTGCCATGGCGGTGGTGAGTTGCGCGGTGAACTGCTCGCGGGCGCGGGCCTGGACTTCAGCTTCGGTTTCCTGGGGAGCCACGGGGGCCGGCGGCGCTTCCTGGACGGGCGGCGGGGGTGTCTCGCAGCCGGTCAGGGCGGGGATCGATGCGGCGAGTGCGCCAAGGACGGTCACGGAGAAGCGTCGAGCGAGGGTGTGATTCATGGTTATTTCCAAGGGAAGGATCGGCATAGTGAGGGAGGAATGGGGATAAATCGCGGACTCCGGGGGGATCCAGCGGGAAAAATTGGCTAGTTTGGGACAGGCGCGCGGGCTAGCACTCGGGGGGGGGGCCAAGGTCGACGCCCTTGAAGGTGGTGTGTTGGGCGCGCAGGTGGTTCTTGGACGACGACTTCGACAGCCATAGCCAATTGCCACGGAAAGTCCGGTGCAGCGGGTGGACAACATGCTATCTGTACGTACATTATATGTATGGCAGGAATCGAGTTCGAATGGGATCCCCGCAAGGCAGCGACGAATCGTGCCAAGCACAAAGTCTCATTTGAAGAAGCAGCAACTGCCTTTGAAGATGAACAAGCGTTGGTGATTGACGATCCAGAGCATTCCAATTCTGAGGATCGATTCATTCTGCTTGGAATGAGTCGCTTACCACGAATTTTAGTGGTGGTGCATTGCTTTCGAGAAATGGATCAAAAAATCAGAATCATCTCGGCGAGGAAGGCCACTCGCCATGAGCAGGCTCAGTACTTGAAGCACGATTAAGCGAGGATCATGATGCGAACCGAATACGACTTTTCGAAATCAAAGCCAAATCCGTACGCGCGAAAGCTGAAGCAGCCCGTGACCATTCGGCTGGACGAGTCCACGGTGCGGTATTTCAAACAATTGGCGCAAGAATTGGACATGCCGTATCAAAGCTTGATCAATCTCTATCTGCGGGATTGTGCGTCCAGTGGACGGTCGCTGTCGTTGAAGTGGCGTCCGAAGAAGAGTGGACGCGCGGCGTAGATCGACGCCTCAAGTGGACAGGGCGTGATCGGCAGGGCGCCGGTTCCAGCGCTCTCGTGACTTGGTGTGCGTGTACCCGTCGGGTTACAACGGTGACGGCACGCCCGCTTCGGCGCACATCAGGTTGGTGGTGATCTCGCTGGAAAGGAAGATCACCGGCAGGCCGCTGCCTGGGTGCGTGCCGCCGCCGACCAACCAGAGATTGTCGAAGCCCTGCAAGCGATGCTGCGGACGGCGGTGCAGCATCTGGCCGAGGTTGTGCGCGAGATTGAACGTGGCGCCGTGCGCAATGCGTTCGGACTTCCAGTCGGCGGGCGTGACCAGGTGTTCCGCGCGGATGCGTGAGCGGATGTCGGTGATGCCGAAGACGGTTTCCAATTGCTTCAGGGTGCGCTCGCGCAGTTCTGCCTTGGACTGCTCCCAGTCAACTTTGCAGTGACCGGGCTTGTCGTTGGGCGTTGGCACCAACACGTACAGCGCGGAATGTCCAGCCGGCGCAAGTGTTGGGTCAAGGCGCGAAGGATTGCACACGTACGTAGACGGATCCTGTGAAAGCGTGCCGCGTTCGGCGATGTCCTTCAGGTTCTCAACATACGAACGCGAGGTGTAAATGGTGTGGTGCGGCAGATCCACTTCGCCCTCAAGGCCGAGATACATCATGAAGGTGCTGCAGCTGTAGCGCTTGGAATCAAGCGTGGCATCCTTGAGTGCGCGCGGGCGGAGCGTGTCAGGGATCAGGTTTTTGAGGGCCCACGCGGCATCGGCATTCACCACCACATGATCATGACGGTGCTCGGTGCCATTGACTACTACGCCACAGGCCTTTGTGCCTTCAAACAGGATGCGTTCCACTGGTGAGCTGCAGTGAATCTGCGTGCCCATTTCGGTGGCAGCATCAGCCATCGCTTGCGTCAGCGCGTTGCAGCCGCCGATGGGGTGCCAGACGCCGTATTCGTATTCAATGAACGGCAGAATGGAGAAGAGCTCTGGGCACTCAAAGGGGCTCATTCCCAGGTACTTACTCTGGAAACTCATGGCGAGCCGCACACCGTCATGCTTGAAGTAACCCTTCAGGTGGTCGTACAGCGATTGCCACGGGCGGAGCGCCGGGCCCGCGCGCAACATGTCCGCGCTGAGGAAGTCGGCGAGGCCGCGGATCGGGCGCCGAAGGATCGGCGTCATCACTTCAAGCTTGCGGCGATTGTCGCGGATGAAGCGCTCGAACGCGGGACCATCGTTTGGCTCAATGGCGGACAACTGCCGCGACATGCGCTCAATATCTTGCGTGGCGTTGATGACCACGGGGTCGCCGGTTGGCTGGCCGATGAGCAGCCGGTACATCGGGTCCAGGCGCTTCAGTTCCGCGTAGTCACAGAGGCGGCGCCCGGTGGCGGCGAAGATCTCCTCCAAGACGTAGGGCATCATGAAGAACGTGGGGCCGCAATCAAACCGGTAATCGCCGAGTTCAATCCGGCGGGTTCGTCCGCCGACGGTGGGGTGCGCTTCGTAGACCGTGACGGCAAAGCCCGCGGCTGCTAAGAGCATGGCCGTGGTCAGGCCGCCCGGACCGGCACCGATGATGGCGGCTGTTGGTGCCGAGCCATCGCGAGTAGCAACTGTAGGCATTGTTGCGGTCGGCGCGGCGCCGTTCCCCGGTAGTTTTTGCTGCCAGTGGGCGGAGAGGACAGAGGTCTTGGTCTGTTGCGTCACCATGGTTTTTTCCGAATTCGCCCCCACAAGGGCCTCAGATTCGGGAAGATATCGCTTCTGACAGATGCCGTTGTGCGAATCCGCGCGGAATCGACGGCCGAACCCGGTTGCGAACTAGAAATGCATCAAGAACCCATGTTGCACGCCGACGCGATGGAGCGAGTCTCGGACCTCTCGGCGCGCGTTGCGTGGGCCTCAGCGTTTGAACGCCGCTTGGTGGAGCGCGAGCGCGACTTGATTGACGCGGTGCACACGGATATCGGTAAGCCGGAATGGGAAGTAGTGACCCATGAAATCATGACATTGGTGGCGAGTATTCGTTGGCATGTTCGAAATGCGCCGCGTGCTCTTGGACCGCGCAAGATCGGTGGTGCACCGTGGTGGATGATGGGGCAGACGCACTGGAGCTATCGATTGCCGGTGGGGCGCGTCTTGGTGATTGCCACTTGGAACTATCCGTTGCAATTGTTGGGCATTCAGCTGCTGCAGTCAGTCATGGCGGGCAACCGAACCGTGGTGAAGCCGAGCGAGCGTTCGCCGCGTTCGCAGCGTCTGTTGGTGGAATTAGCACGTGAGGCAATGCGCGATGTGGGTCTGCCGGTGGAGATGATCACTTCCACCGAGGCAACCCGCGACGCCGGTCGCACCATTCTGGAAACCGAACAATTTGATCACGTGGTGTTCACCGGATCCACCGCTGTTGGGAAACAGATCGCCGAGGTCTGTGCGCGAACGCTCACTCCAAGCACGTTGGAACTCTCTGGCCGCGACAGCGCATTGGTACTTGCTGATGCAAATGTGGCGATCGCTGCCCAGTCCATCTGGCATGCGGTGACCATGAATGCTGGTCAGACGTGCATGGCCCCGCGTCGCGTCTTGGTGGAGCGCGCGGCGTACGGCCCGTTCATTGCTGCCATGCGGCCGTTGGTGGCGGCGTCGCGTCCGATGAAACTTGCTGATGCCGCTATGGCTGATCGTTGCGTGCAATTGGTGCAGGCAGCCATGCTGCAGGGCGGGTGCAGTCTGGGCGGAGTGGTGGAGGCGGCGAATCGCGGCGTCATGCGCCCGCTGTGCGTGGCTGGTTGTGAACGCGACGCGGCATTGGTGCTGGGCGACCACTTTGGGCCAGTGCTTGCGGTGCTTCCGGTCGATGGGATCGAAGACGCCGTAGCGGTGCATCGCGCGGCAGGGCAGCACTTGGCGACGAGCATCTACACGGGCCGTCCGGATCAACTGCTTGCTGATCAAAGTTTCATCGCAGCGCTTGGTTCAAACGTGGTGACGATCAACGATACGGTGCTTCCAACGGCGCATCCAGCAACGTCCATCGAGGGCCGCGGAGCGAGCGGTTGGGGTGCCAGCCGCGGCGAAGCAGGATTGCGCGCGTTGAGCCGCGAGGTGACCTGCTCCACGACATCCGGGCGCGTTCGGACTCCGCTTGATGAGCCGAGTGCATCCGTCAAGGGTTGGCTACGAAAACTGGCGTTTGGTGGGCGCCGTGGCGCGACTGCGAACGTAACGCAAGGCGCGGGCGATCATGAACTTGGCAACGCAGGTGTTCACCAAAGCGCGAGTCAATCAGAACACGGAGTAACAAACACATGACACAAACAGCAATCGTCATTGGAGGTGGTCTGGCTGGGCTTGCCGCGGCTACCGAACTGGCTGGACGCGGAGTGAGCGTCACCTTGGTGGAGCGCAACCAGCACTTAGGTGGAAAGATGAATGTGCTCGCGGAGAAGGGATTCACCTTCGACATGGGGCCAACCATTCTCACTATCCCCAATGTCCTGCGCGGAATCATTCAGCGCACCGGGCGCACGGTTTCTGACTACATCGATTTGGTGCGCCTGGATCCACAGTGGCGCTGCATGTACGAAGACGGCACGGTGATTGATCTCCTGGAGAAGCCAGAGGCAATGGCTGCTGCAATGGATAAGCAATTTCCAGGCACCGGAGCGGGGCGCGGCTGGGTGGACTTTGTTGAATACAGTCGCCGCATGTTCCGCCTGAGTGGCAAGGTCTTCTTCTTCAAGGATCTTGGCGGCGTGATGGATCTGATGCGCGTTCCGCCTTCGAACGAGCCGGGCCTGCTCAAAGATGTCTTTGCCATGCGTATGCACTCCACCGTGGGCGCGACTATTGAGAAGCACATCCGTGAGCCGCATCTGCAGCAACTGGCAGAACACTTTCTGCAGTACGTTGGGTCAAGCCCCTTTCTTTCGCCGGCGATTCTTTCACTGATCGCTGCTGCGCAGGTGGATGACGGATGCTGGTACGCGATGGGTGGAACACGCAATGTGGCGCGTTCGCTGGAGCGAATCTTGCGCGAAGAGCGCGCGGAAATCATCACTGGTACTGGGGTGAAGCGACTGATCACTGATGGCAAGACCGTCCGCGGTGTTGAGTTGGACGACGGCCGCACGTTGACTGCCGATGTAGTGATTTCCAACTGTGATGTGCAGCGCACGTATCGTGATTTGGATGGTTCACAGGCAGGCATTTCTGAGCAGCGCCGCATCGGTGGGGCGTATACGCCGGCATGCAGTGGCGTAGTGATGTACTTGGGACTTGATCGCCAGTACCAGCACTTGTTGCACCATGACTTCTTGTTCTCCAAGGATGCTCATCTGGAGTTTGAGGACATTTATCGCCAGGGCATTCCTGCGCGTGATCCAACCGTGTACCTGTGCGTTCCAAGCCGCACTGACCCAACGCAGGCGCCAGCGGGATGCGAGGCTTTGTACGCGCTGATTCACACGCCGTTCTTGCGTCCGGGGCAAGTGTGGGAAGGTCCGGGCGGCATGATGGAGCAGTATCGCCCGGTGATCATTGAGAAGTTAAAGCGCATGGGCATGCCTGATATTGAGAAGCACATTGTGGTTGAGCGTCATCTCACGCCACAGAGTATTGAGCGTTGGTACAACGCGGAAGGCGGCGCCATCTATGGGCTGGCAAGTCACGGCAAGTTGAAGGGCGGCTTTAAGCCCCGCAATCGGAGCCGCGTGTATTCCAATCTTTATCTGGCGGGCGGCAGCGCCAACCCAGGGCCGGGCGTGCCCATGGTGTTGATGAGCGGTGTGACCGCAGCGGATGCGGTGTGCGAGGACCTTGGTGTGGGGCGCACTTCGCACGGCACCGTGGGCTTTGGAATTGACAACGGCTCGCGGCTGATTGCGGGCACCGGTGCCCATGTGCTCGAAGGGCAAGCGTGCCAGACGGCGTGAGCGAACTGCTGCCAGCCACGGAAAATGCGTGGTTTCGGAAGTTCTTTGGCGTCTGGCTTCGTCGCCAAGTGCCGAAGCACTTTCACGCGGTTCGATTGGTGCGGGGCTCGCCGGAAGTGCTTGAGGCAATGTCTCGGCACGAGGGTCCAGTGATCTTGCTGAGTAATCATCATTCGTGGTGGGATCCATTAGTTGCATTCATCGTTCATGAACGATGGTTTGCTGGCCGGCCCGCGCTGAGTCCGATGGATGTCACGCAATTGCGCAAGTTCAAGTTCTTTCGCAAACTCGGCGCGTTTGGCGTGGATCCCGATCATGCGGCTGGGCTTCGTAGCTTGGTCCGTTACGTGGGCGAGCGGTTCGCTGCTGCGCCGCGTTCGGTATTGATGATTACCCCGCAGGGTCAATTTGTGGATCCGCGATTGGCAATATCGATTCGTCCTGGAGTTGCGATGTTGGCGGCGCGTCACCCGGAGGCGCGCGTTCTATCGGTGTCAGTTGAGTACGCGTTCTGGAACGATCAACGACCGGAAGTGTTTCTGCGTGCTGTGCCGATTGAACCGCCGAGCGATCCCTCCGACGCTCGTGCGTGGCACACGGCTTGTGAGCGCGCCATGAATGACAACGCGGCGGAACTAGCGCGCTGTGTGCAGACGCGCGATGCTGCAGAGTTTGTAGTCATCACCGGCGGCGGTACTGCGCAGATTCACCCGCTTTATGACTTGATATTGCGCGCTACTGGGCGTGCGACCGCCATTGAGACTGGCCATCGCGAAGGCGGTGCAAGGTGACGTTTGTAGCTGGAATACTCACCTGGATGCCGGTCTTTAGCGCGCTGGTCAGTTCCATTGCGTTGGTGATGACGATCATTAATGTGCGGATCTACGTTCGCGCGCGTGGTGCTTCTTTGACGAGCGGAGATGGTGGCGATACGCGTGGGTTGCGCGAGGCGGGTAGTGATTCGCCATCCGCTACATCAGGGGTCGTGCGCGCAGCATCGGCGTCTGCTAAGCCAGTGGTGAGTGTGTGCATTCCAGCGCGTAATGAAGAACGGAACATTGCGGCGGTGGTGCGCGGGGCGCTTGCCAACCACGGCGTTGCGCTTGAGGTGCTTGTTCATGATGATCAGAGCACTGACCAGACGCCAGTGATTCTTGCGGCGTTGTGTGCGGAAGACGCGCGCGTCCGGTCCGTACCAGTGCAGCCGCTCCCAGCAGGTTGGAACGGCAAGCAGTGGGGCTGCGAGCGGATGGGTCAGGAAGCACGCGGCGAGTGGTTGCTATTCACGGATGCAGACGTTCGCCTTACGCCTGATTGCTTAGTGCGCGCCGTGGCGGAGGCCAAGCGGTTGAACGCAGCGCTGTTAAGCACGGTTCCGCAACAGGAAACGGGCACGTTTCTTGAGCGAATGGTGGTTCCGCTCATTCACTGGATGCTCTTTAGTTGGCTGCCAATGCCGCGCATGCGCACCACGAATGACCCCGCAACAAGCGCTGGATGCGGCCAGTTTCTCTTAGTGCAACGCGCCGCGTGGCTGGCAGCCGGTGGGCACGCAGCATTCCGTGACAGCATGCATGACGGCATCAAGTTGCCGCGCAATGTTCGGCGTGCTGGATTCCATACGGACTTGTACGACGGTAGTGACAGTGTTTCGTGCCGGATGTACCGATCGGCTGCGGAGACGTGGCGTGGATTTACCAAGAACGCTTACGAAGGTCTTGGATCGCCACTGGTGCTGGTGGTATTCACCACGCTGGAGGTACTTGGCATACTGCTACCGTGGATATGGCTGCCAGTGATGATGGTGCGCGGTGACATGCCGCTGGGACCAACGGTATTGGCGGCGTTTGCTGTCGCGGCTCAGTTGCTGCAGCGCGTCATCTTGGCGCGGCGCTTTGGGCAATCATTCGAATGCGTGGTGCTGCATCCGATCACCATCATGCTGCTGGTTGCCATTCAGTGGCGCAGTTGGTGGTTACATCTCACGAAACAGCGGGCGTGGCGTGGCCGGACGGCCGGCTAACGGCGCCGCCATGCGAATGCGCTGCGCCTGAGCCCGGCGCGCCAGGAGCGGTTGGCATGGCGGGCGGCGCGGTCTGCACCAGCACCATTTGCTGATAAATCCCGCTTGATTCCATCAATTCTGCATGCGTACCCATCTCGGTGATGCGCCCGTCTTTCAGTACCACAATGCGGTCGGCATGCATGATGGTGGAGAGCCGATGTGCAATCACAAAGCTGGTGCGACCGCGCATGAGTGCTTGCAGCGCCTCTTGAATGGCGCGTTCGCTTTCAGTGTCGAGATTGGAAGTGGCTTCGTCAAGGATCAAGATGCGCGGGTCAGCAAGGAGCGCGCGCGCAATGGCGATGCGTTGCCGTTGACCACCGGATAGTCGAACGCCGCGTTCGCCGATAGCTGTTTCGTAACCCTCAGGCATGGCTTCGATGAAGCCGTTTGCATTGGCGGCGTTGGCAGCCCAGTGCACGCGTTCCATTGGCGCGCCGGGATCGGCGTAGCGAATGTTGTCTGCAACGGTGCCATCAAAGAGGAACACGTCCTGTTCAACGATGCCCAGGATCTTGCGGAAGGATGCCAGTTCAATATCGCTGAGGTCGCGTCCGTCGAGGGTGATTGTTCCTGATGTTGGCTCAAAGAAGCGCGCGATGAGGTTGCACAGGGTGGTCTTGCCTGCACCGCTGGCGCCGACGAAGGCAGTCATCTCACCGGGGCGGGTCGTGAAGGAGATGTCAGCCAAGACATCCGCCTCGCGGTTGGGGTAGCGGTAGCCAACGTTGCGCAATTCAATGGCGCCCGCGACCCGGGTGCGGTCAAGCCGCACGGCACCGGCGCGATCGGGCATTTCCGGGCTTTCACCCAGGAAATCAAGGGTTCGGTCCAGACCGGCCAAGTGGGTCTGCAGTCCGGTGGCGCTTTGTGCCAAGCTTTCCAACGGTGCCAGGAGCATCACCAAGTAGGTGAGGAACATGATGAGTTCGCCGGTGGTAATGCGGCCAGCCAACACCTGTGCGCCGCCGTACCAGAGCAGGCCGGCACTGGCGACGGGAATCAAGAGTTGCCACGCCACTTCAACGGTTCGGCTCCACCACCACGTGAGCATTTCTTGGCGAGCCAAGAGGTCAAGCGCGGTGCCGTGACGGATGCCTTCAAATTTTGGGCGTGCAAATCCGCGCACCACGCGAATACCACTGAATGCTTCACTCGCCGTTGAGTCAACTTCGCCCACTTGTTGGCGAATGTCTCTGAACAGAGGACGCAGTCGGCCGATCCAGGTTCGGTGCGTCAGCATGACTGCCGGAAAGAGCAGGACTGCCCCTAAAAGCAGTCGCCAATCGGTCAGCGCAAGAATGGTGAGGATGCCAGTGAGTTGGATCACCGAGCGCCACGGGTTGTAGATGAGCGCAAAGACCAGTTCGGCTAAACCGCCGGCATCTTCACGAATAATGGCACCCACGCCGCCAGCCCGTAGTCCTTGCACGCGGTGCAGGGGCAGGCGCATGGCGTGATCGAACGCGCGGCGTCGCATGGCGGTTTGCAAGACCTTCACCGTGCGCGTGGTTTGGTAGCGACCGAGCACGGAGAGCCCGGTGGCGATGGCGCTGACCGTGACCACGGTGCCGGCCAGCCATGCCAGCAGCATCTGCGGCGTTTCCGCAAAGCCCCCAAGCATGTGTGCCCAGTTGCCGGTCAGTGGTTGACCGCCCAAGACATTGTCGATCACCACCTTGGTTGCGGCGGGCGGCACCAGGCCGCAGACGGTGGCAACGGTGAGGGTGACTAGCGAGAATCCGATGCGTCGGCGGTAGGGATGCGCCAGGCCAAGGAACGCGCGGAACAGCGCGGGGAACGATCGGGTGCGGCGTCGACTTTTTTCCTGTCCATGCCACGTGACCGTGATGTTCTCCCGCTTCGCCTTGGTTCGGGCGGCTTCGAAGCGCTCTAAGTACTGAGTGAAGCGCGTTCGGCTTGATGGCTGCGTGCGGGGCATACCTGAAGTCTAGGGGCTTGCCCGGCTAGACTCGTGCTCATGCAGAAGCTTATGACTACGTTCGGCATTGTTTCGCTCGCATGTGTACTGTCGGCAGCGCCGCTTTCGTGGCAAGACGGAGCGCCGGTAGCGCCGGCTGCCCCAAGCGCGCCAGCCAAGCAGGATGCGCCAGCTAAAGCGCCCAAAGCCTCGGATGGAAAGAAGGCCGGGAGCTCCAGCGGTACTGGCTCCGGTGGGAAGGCTGCCAAGGAGCCAAAGAAGATTCGACCCGCTGGCGTGTGGTACGGCGTGGAGAAGGCGCCAGAGAAGAAGGCCGGGGCAGTCCGCATTGCCGCCTACAACGTGGAGAATCTCTTCGATGCCGTTGATGATCCCACATTGCAAGGGGAATACGACGATATCAAGATGGTCACCAAGGCAACGCGCGTGCAAGCCATTGCGGATGAGATCAAGCGGCTCGATGCAGACATTCTGTGCATTGAGGAAGTGGAGAGCCTTGATGCGTTGAAGTGGTTCCGCGACACGTATTTGAAGGACATGGGCTACGCGCACGCATACAGCGAAGAGGTTGGCTACTACCGCGGCGTGGAGCAGGCGTGCCTGAGTCGGTTTCCGATCAAGTCGCACGCGACGTTTATCACTGAGGACCTCACGGATATGGACGCGCTGCGGGACGGCGAAGGATGGGCTGGCAAGAAGCCGGATCAGGCGCAGAAGTTTCAGCGTTCGCCGCTGAAAGTTGAGATCGATGTCAATGGCTGGACGGTGATTCTCTATGCCGTGCATTTCAAGGCTGGCGGCAAGGAATTTGACTACCAGCGTGAAAGCGAAGCGCTGCAGACCATTGAGTTTGTCAAGCAGGACCTTGCCGCAAACCCAGCAGCAAACGTGGCCGTGTTGGGTGACTTCAACGCAACGCCTTCAATGAAGACGCCGAAGGCATTCGGCGCGGCGGGAATGAAGGGCGCGTACGACTTCCGCGCCAACAAGGACAGCGGCACCAAGGATCTGTACACGACTCATGATTCTGGCCGTGCCATTGATTACATCTTTATGACCAAGGGACTTGCAGATGACGTGATTGACGGCGGCTTCTTTGTGATGGGCACGATGCATCCGGCCAGTGATTACGACTGGAAGACTGACCCTGAGAAGGAGAAGGTCCCAGCTGGCTATGCAAGCGATCACTGTCCGGTGGCAGTGGATGTGATGCCGAAGGATGCAGAGCCGAAGGTGGCGGCGCCGAAGGACGGTGCGCCGAAGACTGCGCCTGCACCTGCTGCAAAGCCGAGTTGAGTTTCGCGTTTACTCGCCAGCATTCACGAATACGAAAGAAGCGGGCGCGGTCCAAAGACCGCGCCCGCTTTATTGTTACTTGTTGAGTGATGACTCACTGAGTCATCCATCGTTGGTTAGTGCTGACCGACCATCATGCGGACGAACTGGTGGATCTTGGCATCAGGAGCCAAGAGTTCCTTGATCGCCTTCTTGTCGTCGCGCACGTACTTCTGGCCGAGGAGAGTGACTTCTTCGAAGAACTTACGCAGCTTGCCTTCAGCCATCTTCTCAGCGATTTGCTCGGGCTTGCCGGAGGCCTTGGCCTCGGCGACCGCTTCGGCGCGCTTCTCTGCGAGCATGGCGGCAGGAATGCCGTGCTCGTCAACGGCGATCGGTGCAGGATCAGCAGCAACGATGTGCTGGCAAATGCCTACGCCGGTGTCGTTCTCAATCGTGCCGGAGTAGACGATCAGTCCAGCCTTCTTGCCGTCATGGTGGATGTACTGAGCGAACGAATCGCCTTCGACCACTTGACCGCCGCCAAACGAGAGGTTCTCGCCGGTGCGGATGCGGACTTCGTCGAGTTGCTTCTGCATGGCGTCCGTCTTCACGGCTGCGCCGACGGCGCCAGCCACAGCAGCCTTCGCGAGCTCAGCGGCCATGGCGCGGAACTCGGGATTGCGAGCGGTGAAGTCGGTCTCTGCGCGCACTTCAATGATGGCGGCCTTCTTGCCGGACACAGCGATGGCAATGCAGCCTTCGCCAGCAACGCGATCGGTCCGCGTATCCATCTTGCCCTTGAGCTTCTCACGCAAGCGCTCCTCAGCGAGCTTGGCGTCGCCGCCAGCCTCGATCAGGGCAGCCTTGCAGTCCATCATGCCAAGGCCGGTGCGCTCGCGCAGGGCCATGACAACTTTCGAATTGATGTTGGCGGTAGTCATTCAGTCACCTCGTGTTGGGTGTTTATGTTGATTGAAATGTGCAATTCGATTTACGCGCCGGTGGTTGCTGACGGTGCTGCGGCCGGAGCTGCAGCAGGGGCGTCGGAACTCGCGGAACGACCACTGTCGGAACGGAACTGGCTGCGGCTGGAACGACGAACCGGGCGCTGGCCGGCAGGTGCATCCAACTCGCCAGAAGCAACGACCGCTGCGCCCATCTCCTCAGGAGCTGCGCCGCTGCGGTCGCCACGGCCTGCCAAGGCAGCCGCGCAGAGTTCGCGGATGACGATGTCGATGGAGCGCATCGAGTCATCGTTGGCTGGCACTGGAATGTCAGCCAAATCCGGGTTGCCGTCGGTGTCGATCAAGCAGATGGTTGGAATACCCAGGGCCTTCGCCTCGAGCAATGCATTCAGTTCGCGCGTGGTGTCAATGACCACGAGCGCGCCTGGGAGTTTGCCCATGGTGCGCAGGCCATTGAGGTTGCGGAAGATCTTCTTCTCTTCGCGCGCAAGCTGTGATTCCATCTTCTTGGAGTAGTTCTTGATGCTGCCGGTCTCGCCGAGACGCTCCAGTTCCTCCAAGCGGCGCAGGCGCTCGCGGATGGTGCGGAAGTTGGTGAGCGTGCCACCGAGCCAACGCTCAGTGACGTAGGGCATCTTGCATTCAGTGCAGTATTGCTCAACGGCGCCGCGGGCTTGACGCTTGGTGCCGACGAAGCACACGTCCTTGCCGCTGGCAACGACCTTGGTGATGAATTTCTTGGCCAACAGAAGACCCTTGATGGTCTCCTTGATGTCGATGATCGAGACGCCATTCTTGGTGGCAAAGATGTACGGCTTCATCTTCGGGTTCCAGCTTGAACGACGCTGTCCAAAGATGACTCCGGCTTCGACGAGTTCCTTAGCGAGTGACTTCTGATCAGACATGTTGGCTCTCCTTACGAGCAACTGCAGCGACTCCGCGGGCACGACCGGTGGACGCCGAAATTCGGCGGCCGTCCCGAACCAAGGGCGCTTGGAGCGAGGACGATGGAAACCCCACGCGGGGTCTCCGTGCGACGCGGTGTCCACCTGTGGGCCGCGTCGTCCCCACCGACTGGTGGGGAAACGTCGGAAGTTACCGAGAAACCGTGCATTTCGCAATGGCTGACACGGTGGGAAATCTGCCAAATGCGCCATAACTTCAGCGTTATCTGCCACCGCAGGGGCATTTGCCGTCAGACAGCCTTGGCGCCCACTTGCCGCAGCCACAAGCGCTCCGTGCCGTGGCCGGCAAATCCGGTGGCGACCACCACGCGGTCGCGGGTGGTGAGTAGTCGCGCCTCGCGCAACATGCGTTCCGCCACCCGTACAAAGTCGCGTGAATCGGATGGGTGCGCCATGCGGATGGCGCGCACGCCGCGCAGCAGGGCGAGGGTGCGCAGTTCAGCATCGCTGGCGCCGAACGCATAGATCGGAACATTGACATCGGTCTGGCTGATGAATCGCAACGAACGTGGATCGGTCCAGGCGATGATGGCACGCGCGTGACTTTCGGTGGCCATCTGTGCCATGCTGCGGGCGAGTACTGCGGCGGGTTCGTCGCTCTCTACCAATTCGCGCGAACGGAGTACGCGTGCAGGTTGCTTGCGCAGCCATGATTCGGTTTCCTCGGCAATGCGGCGCATGGCGGAAACAGAGTCGAGCGGATACTTGCCGGCAGCGGTCTCGCCGCTCAGCATCACCGCGTCAGCACCGCCGAAGATGGCGCTGGCAACATCGGACGCTTCAGCGCGTGTTGGAAGTGGAGCTTCCATCATGCTCTGCAACATCTGCGTGGCAACGATGCACGGAATAGCGGCGCGTTCGCAGGCGGCTTGAATTCTGCGTTGTTCAACTGGAACACGCGCAAAATCAAGCTCAATGGCAAGGTCGCCGCGCGCCACCATCATGGCTTCCGCTTCGGCAGCGATGGCGTCAAGCGAGTTGAGTGCCACGGGGCGTTCGATTTTGGCAACGATGCCGGGGATACGGCTGCGGGACGCCTTTGCGCTGCGGGCAAGTGTGCGGCGCAGGCTGGTGATATCGGCGGCTGTTTGCACAAACGACAGCGCAACGAAATCGGCGCCGTGTCGCACCGCCCAGTCGGCCAAGACACGATCGCGCGCAGTCGGTGCGGTCAGGCTGACTGCAGTCTCTGGAAGATTGACGCCCTTGCGGCTGGAGATAATGCCGCCAACTTCGCACACGCACTCCACCACGCCGCGGCGACTGGCACGCACGCGTAATTGCACGGCGCCGTCATCAATGAGTACGCGGTCGCCGGTGCCGACATCATCAGTAAATCGGTTGTAGTCCACATGCAGGGTGATCGGCCGTGCATCGGGGTCAATCACTCCAGTGCCGCGCGCAATGCGGACGGGGTCTCCGTGGCGGAGTCGGATGGTTTCACCACGTTCGATCGTGGTGAGTCGAATCTTTGGTCCGGGCAGGTCAGCCAGGATGCCGATTTCCAGCTTGAGTGACTTGGCAACGGCACGGATGGTGGCGATGGTGCGCGCATGCGTGGTGGGGTCGCCGTGACTCATGTTTAGGCGAAAGACGCTGACTCCGGCGCGCGCAAGTCGGGTGAGCATGGCGGTGGAGTTTGACACCGGCCCAACGGTTGCCACGATCCGAGTCAGGCTGCGTTTCGTGTGAAATGCCGTATGGGCGCGCTTCATGGTCATGGCGGGAATACTACGATCCGCGCTCCATGCTTCAGAAGATCTTCAAGGCGTACGACGTCCGCGGCATTTACCCCGAGCCTCTTAACGAGACCGATGCGTGGCAAATTGGCTACGGGACAGCGCGTTTCCTCTTGGAGACGGCTTCCAAGGAAGGTCGAACGGATTCGGGAGCCCGTCTGGTGGTGGTCGGTCGTGACATGCGCAAGAGTTCGCCAAGTTTGGTGCGCGCACTGAAGGACGGCATGATTGAGGCTGGCGCGCACGTGGTTGATGTGGGCATGGTGGACACGCCGTTCACGTACTTTGCAGTCAATGCGTTGAATGCCGCGGGTGCGGTGCAGACCACGGCGAGTCACAACCCTGCGCAGTACAACGGATTCAAGGTGAGTGGCGCTGGCGCCAAGCCGGTTGGTCAGGACACTGGTCTTGGTGCGATCAAAGTCATTGCCGAAGGTGCCCGCAAAGGCATGGGTCCCGGCGGTGGCACGGAGGAGTCGCGCGACCTATGGAGTGGTTACCGCGCGCACTTGCTGGCGCTCTTGCCCAAGGAAATTCTTGACGGCACACGCACGCTGCACGTGGTGATTGACGCGTCAAACGGTATGGCGGGAACCATGGTGCCGCAGGTGTTCGGCGCGGTGAAGGGTTTGAAGATCACCCCGATCAACTTTGATAATTCCACCGGCGAATTTGTGCATGAACCAAATCCCTTGGTGGAAGCGAATTTGGCACCAACGCGCGAAGGTGTTCGCACCCTGAAGGCGGACTTTGGTGTGTGCTTTGACGGTGATGCGGACCGTTGCATGGTGATTGATGAGAAGGGCGAGCCGATCGGCTGCGACTTGCTGACGGCGTGGTTGGCGCAGGGCTGGTTGAAGGCGCAGCCTGGTGCGTCGATTGTGTACGACCTGCGTAGCACGCGCTCTGTTGAGGAAAGCGTGCGTGCGGCAGGCGGGGTGCCGGTTGAGGGGCGCGTTGGTCACGTATTCATGAAGCAGAAGTTGCGCGAGACGGACGCGCCGTTTGGTGGCGAACTGAGCGGGCACTTCTACTTTGGCGACATGTGGTGCACCGACAGTGGCGCGCGCGCGTTTATCAATGTGGTGAGTGCGTTGGTGGCGGCGGGCAAGCCTGTCTCTCAGTGCATCAAACCGTTCCGGAAGTTCTCTCAGAGTGGCGAAATCAACTTTGAGAATGAGAATAAGCAAGGTGCGCTTGACGCGTTGCGAGCAAAGTATCCGACTGCCAAGTTCCACACCCTCGATGGCCTCAGTATGGACTGCGGCAGTTGGTGGGCGAACATCCGCATGTCCAACACGGAGCCGTTGTTGCGCTTGAACCTTGAGTCACGCGATGCCGCCACCGTGGCCGCAATGGTGAAAGAACTCGAGCCAATTCTTGGGCATCGCGTCGACCACTAAATAGGTGCCTGGCACCACTGTCCCTATTTAATTCACCACTGTCCCCAATCACCGCGGCTTCATTCTCCGGGGATGTGCGTGATGACGCCTTCCCACGGGCTGCTGGCGTTGGCGTAAAGCTTGCGCGGAATTCTCCCCGCGCGCGCTGTGTGCCAGCCCGCATCAAGCGCCAGACGCATGGCGTGCGCCATTCGCACCGGGTCTTGCGCGTGCGCGATTCCAGTGTTGAGCAGAACACCGTCCGCACCCAATTCCATAGCGTGCACGATGTCGCTGGCCGTACCAACGCCAGCGTCAACGATCACCGGATACTCCGCACTTCCGCCTTGTTCGGCAAGCTTGAGACGATCAATCACCATGCGTATCGCCGCTGGATTTGCAATACCACGGCCGCTGCCAATCGGACTTCCAGCGGGCATGACGCTGGCAGCGCCCGCATCACGAAGCCGCGCCGCAATGATCGGATCATCACTCGAATAGCAGAGCACTGTGAAACCGTCCTTCACCAACTCCTTGCATGCTTCGAGCGTTCCCACGGGGTCCGGCAGCAGCGTGGTTCGGTCGCCAAGCACTTCCAGCTTCACCCAACCAGCGCCGGGATTTCCCAGCTGTTCCAGGATCTCTCGACCAAGCCGGGAAACGCGCACCGCATCATCCGCTGTGAAGCAGCCGGCGGTGTTTGGCAGAATCGTCAGGCGCTCCAGAGGTAGAAAATCCAGAATCGATCGCCCCTCGGCATCAACAAGGCGCTCGCGGCGCACGGCCACCGTGACGCAATCGGCGCCGGACGCCTCAATCGCAGCCTGCATCGTTGCATAGTCCCGGTACTTGCCGGTGCCGACCACCAATCGACTGTTCAGAGTGAAGCTTCCGATGCGGAGCGGCGGCAGGGCCGGGCTCACTGGCGCGGTTCGAGCATTGATGGTTGGTTGATGGGTAGTCATGAGATATCGAGCGTTAGCCGCCTCCAACAAGGGTAACCACCTCTACGCGGTCGCCTTCAGCAAGCGCGTGAGTTTGGTGGAGTGCCTTGCGAACCAGTCTTGCGTTCACTTCCACCGCGCAGGGTGCTCGCTCCAGTCCAAGGGTCAGCAGCAACTGGGCGACCGTGGCTGGGCCGTCAAGTTCCTTGTGTTGGCCGTTCAACTCAATGCGCATCGCAAAAAGTGTAAGGGAGGAAACCCGCCTACTATGCCCACATGGCGAAATTGGCGTCAGACTCTCGGCAGTTACAGCGCGCAGGTGCGAATTTGCAGGTTTTTGCCGGCATTGCTGCCGGTCGGCGCTTGAAGGGCAACGGTCCAGCCTCCTGCGCCCTGGCAATGCTGCTGTGCGCTGCGATGGTCGCCCTGGGCGGATGCAAGAAGCCCCGCTATGACTCCAGCACTCCAGCGCTGGCCGTTGATGCCATGGCGCAGATGGTCAAGGATGGACGCCCGGAACTCTTGCCGACCATGATCGACATCGAGGCGCGCGATATGACCTTCTCCGACGGCGTCACGGAGGCCAGCGCCATCAGTGACGTAAAGAAGAAGACCGGCGACATGCTGGCGCAGCTCTGGCGCGTGAGCAAGAAGTTGCAGGCGAAGTATCCAGCCGACGTGGCCAAGGAACTTGCCAAGGGCGGCTCGTGGGCAAACCGCAGCGGCTTTGGCGATGTCTTCACCTCAGTGATGTCCGATCCGTTTGGTTGGCTTGACGCAAACCGTTCGCGTTTAGTGGTTGACGATCTGGGCGATGGAACGGCGGCGTTCACCATTGACGGCAAACAAGTGCTGGGCGGCACACTCGCTATGCGTGAGACGTCCGACGGCTGGCGCATTGCCGTGCCTGTGAATCTCATCCGTGGCAGTGGCTATTTCCCGGAAACGCGCGAAGAGTGGGCGGTGCTGGCGTACATGATGATCGCCGTGGAGAACGCGCTTGCTGACTTTGAGAATGAACTTGATACTGGCAAATTTAAGAACTTGACCGCTGCAAGCGAACGCGCCGGGCGCATGATTGCAGAAAGCGCCGTGGCGCAAGGCATCATCTTTGCCATGATGAAGCAGAAGGGTGACGGGACCAAGGCAGGCGCGCCGAGTGGTGCCATCGAACTGAAGGTCGGTAAGGACTCAGTGCAGATCGGCTCGACTGGTGATGTGCAGAAAGACCTCGGCCAGGCCGGTGACATGATGCGCAAGCAAGCAGAGCCGTAATCGATCAGAACATCACGAAAGTGATGAGCACGAAGATCGGTATCAGAATCGCGCCCGACCACAACATGTAGCCAAAGAAGGTTGGCATTGGCACGCCATCTTCACGGGCGATTGCTGCCACCATGAGGTTCGGTCCGTTGCCGATGTAGGTGTTGGCGCCCATGAACACTGCGCCACAACTGACGCCGCCGAGCAGAGCGGGGTCGATCAGCGCGCCGGAGTAGTGAATGCCGTTGGTGATGTCCTGCGGCGTGACCGTTCGCGCCACATCGGCGAACACCAAGTAGGTGGGTGCATTATCCAGGAAACTGGAGAGCAGCCCGGTAGCCCAGAAGAATTGCGCAGGCGTTTGCACGCCCAACTGCCCGCCGCGATCAATGAGCAGCTCAAGCGCTGGTTGCATGGCCAGGAACAGTCCGCCGAACAGCGCGGCCACCTCAATAATTGGACCGAATGCAAAGTGATTTTCCTTGCGCACCGCGCGCGGCGTCAGCATGAGGCTTGCCGCTGCGCACATGAGCATGATGCCCTCACGACCGCCTTCCGGAATCATCAAGCCAGTTCGGAAGAACTCCTTGCCGGGAACCATGAATGCTGCTGCGAGAACAACGCCCGCAAGCCACAGCACATTCTGTGCACCAGAGATTCGGATCACGGGGTCGGGTACGTCGGATTGCTCAGGGGTAGCGCCTTCCTTGCGTGCGAAATACCGGTCTGTTGCAAAGAACACGGTGAGTAGCAGCAGATTGGCGATCAGCCACTCAGGAAAGAGCGTGAGTGTCCAGTTGAACGGCACGCCACGCAGGTAGCCCAAGAAGAGTGGTGGATCACCAATTGGCAACAGCAGTCCGCCGATGTTGCTGACAATGAAGATGAAGAAGATCACCACGTGGACTCGGTGCTTGCGCTTTCCGTTGGCGCGCAACAGCGGTCGAATGAGCAGCATGCTGGCGCCCGTGGTTCCAAGCAGGTTGGCCGCCAAGGCGCCTAGGGCCAGGATGGCGGTATTGACGCGCGGCGAGCCTGGAATATGCCCGGAAATCAGGATGCCTCCGGAGATCACATACAGCGAGAACAACAGCACGATGAACGGAATGAACTCGGCGGCAGCGTGCAGTACAGCTTTGGAGGCGCCCGAACCGCCCTCCAGAGCACCGACGATGGCAAGGGCAACCAGCCCGCATCCAGCCGACACCATGAATTTGTTGCGGTTGGACTCCCACCAATGCGCGGTGTGCCTGAGAAGTGGCAGTACGGCGATGGCGCCCAGAAGCGCCGCGAACGGAATGACGGTCCATGTGGGCAGGTGCACAACGGCGGACGGGATGTCCGCGGCACCGCTGCTACTCACGTCATTCGCGGCATATGCGGTGCTGATGGCATGGGCGGCGTGTATCGCGATGGAAGGACTCATGGTTGGGCAGGGTAGCGGGGCGTTCGCAGGTGGTGGAATGTGCGCGGGGCGCGCAACCGCCACGCCGCTTCGCGGTACCGTTCCCTGCATGGAGCATTGGTGTCAGAATCGTGTTTCCCGATCGTTCGCTTTCATGGGCGCTTTCATGGGCGCGGTGACTGCATCGATGGCGAGTAGCGGCGCGACGCCGCAGACGCCCGCTGCGTCCGGAACGGCCGCGCCACCCGCTGTTGCGCCATCGACGGGCGCAGGATCCACCGCTGCTTCCGTGGCACCTGCGTTCACGGACACCATTACTGGTACGGCTATCCGCGTCGACATGATGGCTGTTCCCGCATGTGATGGCGCCGCTCCTTTCTTTGCAGCGCGCACCGAAGTTCCGTGGGAACTCTTTGACGCGTTCCTCTACCAGCTTGATCAGAAGGCGGGCGCCAGTACTCCGGAGAGTGACGCAGTCACGCGTCCGACCAAGCCGTACGTTTCGGTTGATCGTGGGTACGGGCATCAAGGTTGGCCCGCGATCTCCATGAGTTCAAAGGGCGCGGTGCAATTCTGCGAGTGGCTCTCCAAGAAGACCGGCAGAACCTATCGATTGCCAACCGTTGCCGAATGGCAATGCATGGCGAAGCAGACTCCGGTGAGTGTCGATTCAATCACTGAGAGCGCGTGGACCGCCGCCGATGCAAAGAATGCATCGCACAAGATTGGCTCCAAGAAACTTGATGCGCTTGGTCTTGCAGACCTCTGGGGCAATGCCGCGGAGTGGTGCGTTGCTGCGGATGGCACCTTTTGCATTCTTGGTGGTTCGTTCAAGGACAAAAGGATCGATCCTGCCGCCATGAAACCGATCCCCGAAACCGAGGATTGGAATGAAAGCGATCCACAGTTCCCCAAGAGCGTGTGGTGGTTGGTGGATGGTCCGTACATTGGAATGCGCGTCGTAACCAACGACGCCAACACAAACGTGAAACCCGCGCCAAGTGGCGCAGTGCCTGCAGCAACGGAGAAGAAATAATGACTACAGAACAGACCTCGGGCGGCATCACTCGCCGCGATTTCGTCGCCATCTCCTCTGCGGCAGGAATGGCAGCATTCATTGCACCATCCGTGCTCGGCGCGCAGGACACTGGCAGTTCTCTGAAGCCTCTCAAGGTGGCGCTCATCGGCTGCGGCGGTCGCGGTTCGGGTGCTGCAAATCAGGCATTGAAGGCAGACAAGGGCGTGATCCTCTGGGCGGTTGCCGATGTCTTCCCCGATCGCATGGATAGTTGCCTGAAGCAGTTTGAGAAGCACCCATCGAAGGATCGCGTGCAGGTGCCAGCTGAGCGCCGCTTCTCTGGGTTTGATGGTTACAAGCAAGCGATCGCATCGGGTGTTGACGTGGTGCTGCTCTGCAGCGCGCCGCACTTCCGTCCGATGCATCTTGCCGAGGCAGTGGCTGCGGGCAAGCACATCTTCTGTGAGAAGCCCATGTTTGTTGATGCGCCTGGCTACCGCAGCGTGGTCGAAAGTGCCAAGGCTGCCAAAGCGAAGAACATCAACTTGATGTCGGGCTTCTGCTGGCGTCGATCAGCGCCAGAGGCGGCCACGTTCGCTCAGTTGGAGAAGGGCACGCTGGGCACGCCGATGGCGATGTACAGCTGCTACTACACCGGTCCGCTGGGAACCAACAAGCGCCAGCCCGGCTGGAGCGACATGGAGTTCCAAGTGCGCAATTGGCAGCATTTCACCTGGCTTTCAGGCGATCAGATGGTGGAGCAGGCGGTGCATTCGGTGGACAAGGTGAACTGGTGCTTCCGCAATGAGCCACCAAAGAGCGCCGTCGGAATGGGCGGGCGCCAACTGCGCGAGGCCATGCCGGAACGCGGCGATGTCTATGACCACTTTGCCATCGTGTACGAGTGGGCCGATGGTCGCCGTGCGTTCTTGAATTGCCGTCAGGAGCCAGATTGCTACTTTGAGAACACCGATTGGATCGCCGGCACGAAGGGTCAGTGCTTCATCAACGGATGGGGTCCGACGCATGTGATGAAGGATCCCGCGGGCAATGTGCTGTGGGAATACCCAGCCGATGCTCCCAAGTCTGACATGTATCAGAACGAGCACAACGAACTCTTTCAGGCGATTCGCGATGGCAAGGTCATCAATGATGGCGAGTGGATGGTGGTCAGCAACATGATGGCGGTGCTTGGTCGCATGGCGGCGTACAGCGGGCAGCAGGTCACGTGGGAGCAGGCGATCGCCTCAACGGAATCGCTTTCGCCCAAGCAGTACATCATGGGTCCGCTGGAGATGCCGCTTGAGAAGAAGCCTGGGCAGTACAAGGTTCTGTGATTGTTGGCGAAGCACCCCGAACGACGTAGCAAGGATCATCACATGACTGACAACACCCCACATTCGCCGAATTCTTCGCCCAGTCCGACACGCCGTAGCTTTCTTGGAACGAGCGGCGCGCTCATGGCTGCGGCGATTGCCGTTCCAACGGTTCTGACGCGGTGCCGAACGCTGGCAGGCACTGTTCCGCCGCCGAGCCCCAGTGAATCCAAGGGCAAGGCAATTCGCATCGGCGTCATCGGCTGCGGTGGCCGCGGTACAGGTGCTGCGTTTGATGCGCTCAAGGCGAGTCCGGACACCACGATCGTTGCGCTTGGCGACCTGTTTCCAGATCGCGTTCAAGGTGCCGCTGCCGGACTGGCAAAGAATCCGCGAGGCGTGGTTCCAAGTTCAGCGTGCTTCTCAGGCTTTGATGCCTATCGCAAGGTGCTCGCTACTGACTGCGACATGGTGATCCTGGCAACGTCGCCGGGCTTTCGACCAACGCACTTTGCAGCAGCGGTTGACGCTGGTAAGCACATTTTCTTCGAGAAGCCAGTGGCGGTTGATCCAAGTGGAGTGCGTACGGTGCTTGATGCATCGGCGCGCGCTGCTGAGCGCAAGTTGTGCATCGTGACGGGGACGCAGCGTCGACATGAACGCTGCTACATCGAGGCGATGGCCAAGATCCAGGATGGCGCGATCGGACGGCCAATCGCTGCGCGTTGCTATTGGAATCAGGGTGGTCTGTGGAACAAGACGCCAGATCCGAAACTCTCAGAGATCGAGAACCAAATTCGCAACTGGCTCTACTACACGTGGTTGTCTGGCGACCACATCGTTGAGCAACACGTGCACAATATTGATGTGGTGAATTGGGCGATGGGTGGCGCGCCGCTTCGTTGTGTTGCGACCGGTGGTCGCCAAGTTCGCACCGAGCCAGCGTTCGGTGCCATCAACGATCACTTCTCTATTCATTACGAGTATTCCGATGATCGCCTCGGCGCTTCCATGTGCCGCCAGCAGGACAACACGGACGGCAAAGTGGAAGAGATCATCTACGGCACGGAAGGCACCATGCTCACCACCAGTGGCAGCGCGCAGTGCCGCGGCCGAAATGCATGGACCTTTGCAGGTGAGAATCCCAATCCCTACGTGGTTGAACACATTGACTTGCAGGAAGCGGTTCGTGGCAATGCGCCTTACATCAATGAAGGAAAGCGCATTGCGGAAAGCACCATGACCGCCATCATGGGCCGCATGTCTGCGTACACCGGCAAGGATTTGGAGTGGAGCGCGGCGCTTGCTGACCCAATGGATCTGGTGCCGAAGGACCCGAAGCCGGGCCCGGGCATGATTCAGAAGGTGGCGATGCCAGGCATGGCGTGAACACGGAGCGCGGGTGTCGGCCAGCCTGCGCTGGTCACTACCGGCTGGCGTTGTGTTTCATAGCGCCAGCGTGCGCTGACGCTGGGCAACTTGGCAAGCAGGGCGAGCCCTCGTTCAGGCCCCATCACGGAGAGTGCGGTCGCAAGTGCATCGGCCTCGACGCCGGTGCGCGCCACCACTACGACCTCAACACGTGTGGTGAGCGGTTCGCCCGTCGCCGGATCAATGATGTGGCTTCGGCGCGTGGTTGTTCCGCCATCGGCGGCGGTGGTTGTTCCGCCATCGGCGGCGGCGGTGGTTCCGCCATCGGCGGCGACATCCATATGCTGAAATCGATCGCCGCTGGTGGTAACGGCTGCATTCGCCAGTTCAAGCTTGGTGTGCCACGGGTCATCAAGGTCAATGTTCCACCCCGTGCGTCCGGGTGGGGCATCACTCACCGCGATGTCGCCTGAAAGATCGATCAAGGCACTGGTCACGCCGCGTTCCCGCAGCACCGCCAGTGCAGCATCGGCGCCGATTCCTTGGCCAATTCCGCCGAAATCAAGTTCTAGGCCGGGGACACGTGCGGCGTACGTATGCGCGGCTTCATCAAACTGCATCTGTTGCCATCCGCAACGCGCCCGGAGTGTGAGCAGCTCGGCGGCATTCGGAGCACGGCCATCACGCCGTGCCGCGCGCCATCGCTTGGTGAGAGCACCGATGGATGGATCAAATGCGCCGTCAGTCATGCGCGCGTAGTGGAGTGAAGCGCTCAGTGCGGTGGCCAGATCTGGTCCAACAGTGGTCTGCACGGCGGCCAACGAAGGAAGCTGACGAGTTTCGCTTGAAGGCACCCAGTCGCTCAATGCCTCTTCAATACGCGCGAGACGCTCGAACACTGCGCGCGCAGATTCGTTGGCTGATTCTTCGCTCGGCGCATAGAACACCACGCGACACGGCGCGCCCATCACTATGCGTGAGAACTCAAACTGGTTGTCAGTGCTAGCGCTCTGTGTCACTACGGGCTCATTGCATTGGCATGCACTCAGCACGCACGCGCCAATGACCGCACTGAGAAATTGCACAAACAGTGTGCCCGTTGTCATCACCACTGTTTCTGCATTATGACGATGTTTCTTGCTGGAATATGGCATACCCACTCCAGATCTTGGGCGATCGATCGAAAGGTGGCCTCGCGGTAGAAGGTGACGTGGGTGGGGTCGCGCCGATAGTGCCAATTTGCAAACTGCTCATCATCGGTCTGAAAGTTCGTCATGATCGCCAATGTTCCACCTGGCCGCAGCAACCGATCAAGTTGTTGAAACTCGGCGCGCGGGTGATGGAAGTGCTCCACTACTTCAGTGCAGGTAATGAAGTCATAGTCACGCTCCAGCGGATCGGTGTCCGGAAAGAAGATCGGGTCGTAGATCTGCATGGTGTGTCCGGCATCACCCAAGATCTGTGCGAGCGCTGGTCCTGGTCCGCAGCCGTAATCAAGACCCTCCTGCGCGGCGGGCAGTCGCTTCAGAAGTGGATCGGAAAGTCGCTGCAGGAACGCGCGGTATGCCTTGTCATTGGGATCATTGTTGTGCTGCGCGTAGCGCGCGTGTTCCGCAACACGGGTAGGCAGGTGCGCGTCAGCTAAGAGCGTCGCTTGGCACGTTCCGCAGCGCCAGTACGTCTGCGTGTCAATCACTGCAAGCGTGCGCAGCGTGCGGCGCCCACACACCCGACATCCGTGCAGCGGTGCCGCAGGGAGCGGCGCCGCAACGGGGTCTAGTACTGGTCGGGGTTTGGGCGTTCGAGGTTCGGGCATGTGGTGGATTGTGTCATGACGCGAGCGGATTGGCAGCGTGGTAATTTGCCTCCCTTGACTTCAACGGCACATATCCTCGGCGCAGGCGGAATTGGCATCGCTGCTGCGACTTGCCTGGTTCGCGCCGGTTGGTCGGTGACCATGGTTGATGCAAACGCTGCCAAGGTTGCTGCTGGGCGCGCTGCAGGCATGGTTCTTGATGATCAGCCTCCTATGTGGGTGGACTTTGTGAACTTTGCGTCCTGGAGCCCGCCCGCTGGTGCCTCGGTTCTGTTGTGCACCAAGACCTTTGACAATGCTGCCGTTCTTGCGCGCCTGCCCCAAGACCAGGCGCTGCTTCCCATTCAGAATGGCTTCGAGCCCGCTTTGGAGCGTCGCGACCATCCCAGTGAGGCGATTGCCTCGTTCGTCTCCGCGTGCCCAGCCGACCGTCCAGTGGCGCGGATCACACGGCCTGGTGCATTACACATTGGGGCGCGTCGTGCGGTCAGCGCCGACGAGGCAGGGCGTATCACTGCCTTGGCAGCCGCATTCCGCGCGGGCAAACTCTTCGCGGTGGAACACGTGGACGATGTGCGCCCGTTTAAAGCAACCAAACTGATGTACAACGCGGCCATCTCGCCGCTGGCAGCAAGCGCGGGCGTTGACAACGCCGGGCTACTGACCAACCCACTCGCGCAGCGCCTGTTCTTTGCGTTGCTGCGCGAGAATTACAACATCCTTCACGGCGTTGGACAGCGTCTGGAGAAGATTGGTCCATTCCATCCAACCACGGTGATGCGGATTCTGTCCACGCCCTTTCTTCCTGGAATCATGGGCGTGTTCTTTCGACCGTCACTGCGTGGAACGTATTGCTCGATGAGCCCTGACATGGGCAGCGGTCGTACTGAAGTTGATGCATACAACGGTCACCTGGTGCGCCTTGCTGGTAGCAACCCATGCCCAATCAACCGCGCTGTGATTGCCATGGTTGATCGCATCTCCACTCAGCGTGAGGCGCCATCGCCCGCGCACCTGCAACAACTGGCTGACTCGCTTCCGAGCGGAGCCATGCGATGAATGTTGTCACTGGTGCAGCCGGATTCATTGGGTCGCACCTGGTTGATCGATTGCTTCAAGCAGGGGAAGCAGTGCGCGTGGTGGAACATCCGGCAGCCGCTGTTGAGCATCTGCCGCTCAAGAATGTGGAACTGGTGCGCGCCGATATTCGCGATGCCGCTGCCATGCGCGATGCCACACGTGGATGCAAGCGCGTTTACCACCTTGCCGCGGACCCAAATCTTTGGCGCCGCGATCGACGCGAGTTCGATGCCATCAATCATGTTGGCGCATTGAATGTCATGCGCGCAGCACTTGACGGCGGTGCGAGCCGCGTCCTGTATGTGAGCACCGAGAGCATTTTGACATCGGGTGTGCCCGGATCGACTCATCCATCGATTGAGTCGGCGCGATTCCACGAGGAAGACATGATTGGTCCGTACTGCCTGAGTAAATTCCGCGCCGAACGTGCGGCATTTCAGCTTGCAGAGGCGGGCAGTCCAGTGATCGTTTGTAGCCCAACGCTGCCGATCGGGCCAGGGGACCGCAATCAGACGCCGCCCACACGACTGGCCGTTGCTTTCTGCCGCGGCAAGATTCCCGCCTACCTGGACTGCAGCGTGAATCTCATTGATGCGCGCGATGTTGCCGATGGCCTGGTGCGCGCCATGGACCGTGGTCGGCCGGGAGTGCGTTACATGTTGGGTGCACACAACACGCGGCTCGCGCACTGGCTGGGTGTGCTGGCGGGCATCGTTGGCCGCCCCGCACCGCACTATTCAGTTCCGTACCCGTTGGCGCTCGCGGTCGGTTGGTGCAGCGAGCGATGGGCCGACGCCGTTTCGCACCGGATTCCAATGGCCACGGTGACCGGCGTGCGCCTCACGCGGCGAACCATGCACTTTGACCACTCCGCCACGCTCAACGAGCTGGGCTTGGCTCCACGATCAGTGCAGGACGCCACCCGTGACGCCGTGGCGTGGTATCGCCAGCAGCGATGGATCTAAGGCAACTCCTGCCGGGCAATGAGTGGCACGTGTGAGTGTGGTTCATCACTCGAACGTCACTTCAAGCAGACTGACATCATCTTCAAAGTCAGTACGTTTGCCGATCAGTCGGCTGCGGGCGATCAATCGTTCCACGGACCCGTCGCCCTTGCGAACTTCTTCAGAAACGTTGGCAAGGAAGGCCTCCAAGGCCCAGCACGTGCCGTCTTCCTGCATGATTTCGTGGATGCCGTCGCTGTAGACGAAGAGTTGTGCTCCGGGCAGCAGAGCCGTGGTTGCGGTGCCGTAGGGCGCGCCGCTGAAGGCGCCGATCATGGGACCGCTGATGTCTTCATTGCCACCAAGTTCTTTGTCCGTGCCGCCCGGGGTGTACAACAACGCAGGTGGGTGACCGCCGCTCGAGTACTTCAGTTCGCGACGTGACAGGTCCGCCACGCCGTACCACATGGTGAAGAACATCCCGTTGTGCTTACTCATCGGGAACATTTCGTTCAGTGCTGAGAGCACCGCGCCCGGATCGCCAAGGTCAGCGCCGCCAAGTGCGTTGACCTGCATGGCGTTCATGACGCTCACTGACAGCAGCGCTGGACCGACTCCGTGACCACACACGTCGAGTAGGTAGATGGCCATGCGATTCTCATCAAGCCAGTGGTAGCCGAAACTATCACCGCCGAGGCTTGCGGAAGGAACAAACGCCCATCGTGTGCGCACGCGTCCTTCAATTGGCTCTGGAATCAGGCTCTGCACGTAGTGCGCAGCGCTATCAAGCTCAGCGCGCAATGCGTTGAAGGCTTCGTCGCGTTCCTTCTGCGCTCGGCTGGCGCGGGCGTGGTATTGAATGCGAGCAATCAATTCCACGGGATTGGGCAACTTCACCAAGTAATCGTTGGCGCCGCGTGCAAACGCGTCGGCCTTGATTGATGGCTCTTCCTTGACGCTCAGCACAATCAGCGGGATGCGTGCCAGTGCTGGATTGAGTCGATACGCGCTCACCAACTCTAACCCGTCGGCATCGGGCATCACTAAGTCTTGCAGGATGACGTCGGGGTTCACCTCGGCAACCTTGGCCAATGCCTCGGATCCCTTGAGGCAAGCAATCAGTTGGATATTCGGATGCGGCAGCAGCATGCGCCGCACTGCTTCTGCGATGATCGGCTGATCATCAACAATAAGGACGCGCATCGGGGTTTCATCAGCGACTCCTGCTGCAATATTCATTTGGTAACTCCTGGTCGTGGTTTGCTGATTGCGGCAGTGACTGCCGGGCCGATGTGTTCAATTGCCAAGGTTCGTTCCGCGGCACCGCTCTGGCTTGCAGCGCCGGGCATTCCCCAAACCACACTGGTGGCTCGGTCTTGCGCAAAGGTACGCCAACCGCTGTTCTTGAGTGCCATCATGCCCGCCGCTCCGTCCTTACCCATGCCGGTGAGGAGCACGGCGGCGCCGGTACGGGAACGAACGTGCGTGAGGCTCTCAAAGAACACGTCAACGGATGGGCGATGGATGAGTTCTGGATCACCAGCGACGTACTCCAGGGTCCCGCCCGCCTTCATGATCATCTGCTGGGCCTCTCCAGCCACCAGAATTGATCCTGGGACGGGGCGATCGCCTTGGCGCGCCAATGCCACTGGGCGGCCAGTCTGTGACGTCAGCCATTGTGCCAGTCCCGGCAGGAACGTGGCATCCATGTGCTGCACGATCACAACGGCATAGGGCAGCGTGGGCGGTAATGACTTCAGAAATGTGGCTAGCGCCTGCGGGCCACCAGTACTGGCACCGACCGCCACCAAGAGGAATGGATCATGTGGATCATGCGCGTGGGGCGCCGGAACCTTGGTGGGCGTGCTCACCACCGTTGGCGCGACAGCGGCCGGCACTTTCGCCACTGACGGCGCCGCCGCCGCAGCCCGAAACTCCGAAGAGGTCATCTTGCGTACGGCGGCAATCTTGCCAAGGAGCGCTTTGTCTCCCTGCGTCCCGGTACTTCCAAGACGCGGCGTGTCCACGGCATCAAGCGCGCCTGCGCCGATCGCCTCATAGACGCGCGACGCATTGCCTTCCACCGTGGCAGTCACCACCACAATTGGGCAGGGCGCATCGCGCATGATCAGGCGCGTTGATTCCACCCCGTCCATGACCGGCATGATCAGATCCATCAAGATGAGGTCGGGGCGATCAGCCTTGGCTCGCTCCAGTGCTTCAGCGCCGTCGTTGGCCATCCAAGCAATCGCCACGCCAGGAATCTGCGTCACCACGCGCCGAAGCGCTTCGCGCGCCATGGCGAGATCGTTGACAATTGCGATGCGAAAGGGCACTAGGGGATGTTACCGATGAAGAAGAACCAATAAGGCTGCGGGGATCACCGTAAATGGTGCCGTGCACGCGAAAGTTAGGGCGCTCCAACAAGCTCGGTGACGGTTGCAATGAAACTCTGATCTTGGAAACTACCCTTGGTCAGGTAGGCATTTGCTCCGGCATCCATACCGGCTCGTCGATCTTCATCGCGGTCTTTGTAACTCACCACTGCAATTGGAACATGAGCGAAGCGTGGGTCTGATCGGACCAAGCGCACCAGTTCGATTCCATTCATGCGTGGCATGTCGATGTCCGTCACCAGCATGTCGAATCGTCCGGCGCGGATCTGGTTCCAGGCGTCCATTCCGTCGACCGCTACTGCAACGTCGTAACCCAATCGGCTCAGCAGTTGCCGTTCAACTTCGCGCACGGTGATGGAATCTTCAGCAACCAGGATGCGTTTGGCCACTCGGCGCGGCCCGTTGGTGGCCTCGGAAGCGCCCATGCCGATGAAGGTTCCTTCAGTGAGTTGCTTGCGCAGCGCAGCGAGGGTGTCTTCAACGTCAACAATCAGCGCGGGCGAGCCATCGTCAAGGATGGCAGCAGCGGAGATGTGCGGGATCTTTCCAAGTCGTGCGTCCAACGTTCGGACCACCAAGTCTTGTTCGCCGAGGAATTTGGTAACTACCAAACCAACGCGGCCCTGATCGTCGCCCAAGATCACCACGCTGGTGGCGTCATCGCGCGGCGTTTCTCCAAGTCCAAAGAGAGCGGCGCCGTCAAGCAGTCCGGTGGCTTCGCCGTCAACATCGCACTGCAGTCGCCCCTGGGTTACTGTGATTGCGCCGCCGCCGACGCGGAGTACTCGTTCAATACGAGCCAGTGGGAATGCATACGGTTCGCCGGCAACTTCCACCAGCGCTGCGCGCAAGACGCTCAGCGTGACGGGTAGCTGCAGTGCAAAGGTTGTACCAGTGCCAACGCGGCTTTCAATGCGAACAGTTCCCGAAGTGGAAGTCACCATCTGGTGCACCACGTCAAGTCCGACGCCGCGTCCAGAAATTTCTGTCACTTGCTTGGCGGTACTGAATCCGGGCAGGAACAGGAAGTCAAAGAGCTCGCGTTCGCTCAGGCGTGCCGCAAGATCGGCGGTCTGCATTCCCCGCTCAACCACCTTGCGGCGAATGGAATCAGCTTCGATGCCCTTGCCGTCGTCAGTGACGCGCACCATCAGCTGGCCAGCGTGATGCCGGGCTTCAACCACGATGCGTGCTTGCTCGGGCTTGCCACTTGCGCGGCGCTCTTCAGGCATTTCAATACCGTGATCGACGGCATTTCGAATGATGTGATTGAGTGGAGCCTCAAGGCGCGCCAAGATGTCGCGGTCAACTGGAACGTCGGCGCCGACGATATCAAATCGAACGCTCTTGCCGAGCTGGCGGGCCACATCACGAACCATGCGCGGGAATCCGGAGACGCCCTCGCCGAATGGTCGCATGCGGCTGCCGATCACTTCGTGATACAGCGCGGTGGATACTTCTTCCGTACGTCGGAAGAAATTCTCAAGGTCAAAGATTCGATCTGCCAACGAGGCCTCGGCGCGACCAACGGCATCTCGCGCGATGGCGATGCGTGCTGGTTCGCCACGGCGCATGGCTGCCTCAAGCGATTCGCGTGCGCGCGTCAATTCGCCGCGGACGGCGCCGAGCGCGCGTCGCAGGGCAGGCGATCGGCGGCCTTCAACCATTGATTCGCCAGCGAGCTGCATCATGCGGTCGAGGTTGTCAGCATTGACGCGAACGGCCCGCGATTCCGGTGCAGCTACCGCAGTGGCGGCCGAAGCGGCGGGCATGTCAATGGTGGGAATCGGGCGTTGCACAACGGCGTCTACGCGTCGCGGTGCGGCGGGCGGCGCAACAACGGCGCGGGTTTCATGGGCGACGGGAGTTGCGGCAACGGGGGCTGCGGCAACTGGCGCTGCTGGAGGTTCCACTGGCGCGGCGGCAACCGGTGCTACCGGTGCTGGTGCGGGTGCGGGCGCCGCAGCAGGCTCTGGCGCGGCTGTCGGCGCGGCGGAGAGTGCAATCGTCAGCGTATTGATCTCGCTGGCGTTCTGCGTACTCCACTCTGGAAGGTCGGATTCCTTCTGTTGGGAGATACGTTGCAGAAGATCGGTTCCTTCAAGCAGCTGGTCGATGCGTCCACGAGTGGTGCGCTCCTGACCCTTCTGAATTCGAACCAACGCGTCTTCCATATGGTGGGCAACCGCCACTGCGGCATCAATGCCAACAATGCGCGCCGCTCCCTTGATGGAATGTGCTGCACGCATGAGCGGCACGATGATGCCAATGTCATCCGGGGCGCTTTCCAGCTTGAGCAGACCGTCACTCAGTGCCGCGCAGTGGGTGTCAACCTCTGCGCGAAACAGTTCGTACATTGAGAATCCACCAAGATCGCTCATGATGTGGCTCCGCGGAAGATGGAGAACAGGCTATGAACGTCAAGCACTACGGCTTCACCTTCGTCGATGCGGGCGAGCGCCCGTGCGCAACCAGTCTTAGCTGCGGAGATAGTCATTGGCGGCGCGCGCAGTGACCGTTCATCAACGTCAGTGACGCCCACAATGGAATCCACTTCAAACGCCCATCGCTCGCGGCCTTGCTCGGCCACTACCAGAATGGAGCGTTCGCGCTTGGCAGGTGCAGGAATTCCCAGGGCAGCTTCAATCGACATGCACAGCAGCAATTCACCGTCGTGATTGGAAAGCCCGCGGAAGATCTGGTTACTGCGATGCGGAACGCGGTGGATGGTGCCCGCCGGAACAACTTTGGCGGCTTCTCCAGCCATGATGGCAAGAATTTCACCGCCAGCACGCATGGCAAGCAAACTGATGCGTGACCGTGACCGCTCGTCAAGTGGTGCGGCGAGCGCAGCGGTGGCGCGGTCCAGGTCGGATTCGGTCAGTGGGCGAGTGAGCAACTGCTCCAGTCCCGCGACGGCCGCATTTGCAGGCTTTACTAATGACAGTGTGCGATCTTCACTCATGATGTTCCCTTTGCGGCGCGGGCTCGGTAGCGCTGTGCCAGTGCGGCGTCGCCGCGACGATCGGCCAAGATTGCCAGATGTAGCAACGCTTCGACATTCTGTGGATCCAAGTAAACCACCTGCCTCCAAGCGCTTTCGGCGCGTGTTGAATCGCCGAGGCCCAAGTGAACGGAACCCAGCAACTCCATCAGCGCGAGCGAGCGATCACCATTGGAGTGAATGCGCTCCGCGATATCGGCGGCTTGACGCAAATTGCCCGCATCGGCGGCAGCACGCGCGCTCTGCAGCATCTTGGACTCAGTGGGCGCGATCGAAGGAACGGGCGCCGGAATCTGAGCGGGGGCTGGGGCGTTGGTGGAAAGTGGTTTGTATGGTGCCGTGGTAGCGGGCCGTGTTGGGCTTGTTTGCGTAAACGGCGCGCGATCACGGTCCGCCCATCGATCCGACTGGAAGGGTTCAGGTGACTTCTGAGTAGTGGCCGCAACAGTTCGTCGCGCGAATGCAAACGCGCCGGGTTGTCCGCCCTGCACTGATTCAAATCCACTCTCAAGTCCAAAGAGCGCTGGTCGCTCAGCGTGGCCGAGATACAGAATGCCATCTGCGTGGAGCAGGGCATCAAGCTGCTCGCCAATGGCCCGGCGTCCCGCATCACTCAAATAGATGGCAAGATTTCGGCAGAACACGGCGTCAAAGGAACCGCGTTCAAGTCCGAGTAGGGCCGCGGGCGCAGATCCCTCGCGCAGTTCAACGCAGGCACGCACTTCCGGAGCGACACGAACATTGTTGGGAAGCACCGTCACGTACGTCTGTGCCCAATTGGGAATCTCGCCACGGGCTGCCATGCGACCAAGATCACCCGACCGCGCGCGTTCTAACGCGTCCGGGTTGGGGTCGATGGCCAAGACCTGAATGTCATCCGGATGAACCCCGGCGGCAAGCGCCGTAGCAGCGATCGAGAATGGCTCGGCACCAGTGGCGCACGCTACTGACAGTGCACGGACTGGGCGGCGTGCCTGGCGCATGAATTGTGCGCGCAATGTTTCGAACGAAGATGGATACCGAAACAGCCAAGTCTCTGGCACCGCAATTTGTTCCCGCAGTTTGCCGAATTCAGCGCTGGAGCGCGCCGCAAGGTCGGCGTACGCATCATCACTGGCGATACCAGTGGCGCGGCGACGTTCGGACACGATGGAGCGAATAGCCTCGGGCGACGTGAGCGCCGAGTCAAGGTGGGCGGCCCGAAGGAGGTCGCCGATTCGCTCCAATGCGCTCACGCTCCGTCCCTCGGAACAAGTGCAGTGGCGGGGGCGGACAGTTGCGGATACGCCTCAGCGAGTGCCCGAGCGTCAAGCCGTTGTGCTGCTTGACCTTGGTGCTGCAACACAGCTCCCAGCCACGCGACCGACTGTGTTCCTGCGCCCCAGGCACCGGACTCTTCCAAGTCAGCGGCGTCCTCAATACGATCGACGGCCATCGCAAAGCGTGCTCGGGTCCCTTCGCCGAAGCCCGTATCAATGAGCAGGATGCGTGCGCCCAACGTTCGCTCGACGCCGGTGACGCCGGCAAGGAGGGTGGCCGCATCGACAAGCGGCACAAACTCGCCGTGCACATCAATGACACCAGTGATCCACGGCGGTGCACCCGGAACCGGGCGGGCACGCACCAGTGGATGCACGGCCTGCACCCATGCCGCATCAACGGCGTAACGGAAATTGGCGACTACAAAGACAAAGGTGCGCATGGGTTCTCGATTCAGGCGCGGAGTTGGAATGCGGCGATGGCGGTCTTGAGCATGCCAATGGAACGCTGCAGGATGTCGGACGCGCGACCAAACTCCTTGACGGCGTCGCCGGATGCCTTGGCGTTGCTGGTGAGTGTGGTCATTGCCTCAGATATTTGCGTCGCGCCCGATGACTGACTGCGCATACCTTCGCGCACAGTGCCAAAGCTTCGGCTTGATTCATCAACACTACCGATGATGTCAGACATGCTGCGTCCGATGGTTCGCACGTCGGTCACATTGCGCCGGACTTGCTCACTGAAGCGGTCCATTTCCATGACGCCGCTGGAGACGGCGCCTTGCATCTCTTTGACCATGCGCTCAATGTCAAGTGTGGCTTGTCCGGTCTGGTCGGCAAGGCGTCTGATTTCACGGGCAACAACCAAGAATCCGCGACCGTACTCGCCAGCCTTCTCGGCCTCGATCGCTGCGTTCACGGACAGCAGGTTGGTCTGCTCGGCAACCTTGGTGATGGTGGTGACCACGCCGCCGATATTCACTGCCTTCTCATTAATGGCAGCCAGTCGATCGGCAACGCCAACAGTGGCATGGTCCAGGGACTGCATGGCGCCTTCCATCGTCTCCAATTGCACGCGACCATCTTGTGCCAATTTGGAGGTTGAGGTAGCGACGTCGTTCACGTGGTCCATTTCGCGAACAAGTTCCTGCCCGGTGGCATTGATTTGTCGAACCGCTGCAGCAATCTCAGCGCTGGTTGCACCAAACGACGCAACTACTTCGTCTTGCTGTCGTGCCGTGCCAGAGAGTTCGGTTGCTGTGCTGCTGAGTTCGACACTCGCTTCGCGCACCTGACCGACCAGTGAGTTCAGGTCATCGGTCATGCTGTCGAGTGCGCGGAACAGGTCGCCGGTTTCGTCTGCCCGGGTAGTGTTTGTGGATAGTCGAGTCAAATCACCCGCGGCAACTTGTTCCGCGGCTTTGGCGGCAAGGTCAATGCGTTGCGCTTGACGCCTTGATGGGAAGTAGATGACGGTTGCCATGATCACAAGCCCAATCGATGCCATTGCTCCGGCGCGGTATGCGCTGTTGACGATCGGACCGGTCACTGCACTCTCCGATTTTGCTACGACAGCCATCCATCCGCCCGCTGCAATTGGCGCTGCCGCGAAATAGGACTTGCCGCTCGTCACTGGGTCTGGCAGTGCATCAGAAGTTCCAGCTGCGTATTCCGCAATGATCTTCTTCAGATTGACGCCTTGCGGTGTTTCGTCAATGGCCTTGGTGCGCCATGATTCTGGGTTGGAAACAAACGTCCGCTGCGTACCGTTGGACGCCACCACGATTTTGCCCTTGGCGGACACAATGTAGATATCCAGGTGCAGTTCGGCAGACAGCTGATCAATCTCGATCTGTAGGTCTGAAAGCGCTCGGTCGGCAGTGATCGCGCCTTGGAACTTGCCATCAACGATGATTGCGCAGGCGTGCTCCACCATGGTCTTGCCATCAAAGTCATACGGCTCGGTCATCATGGGACGGGCATCGCGGCGGCGCTCCCAATTTTCCTTCGGCCCCACGTAAAACAGACTTTCGTCCATGCCCATGTTCTTCTTGAAGGCGATGCGATCATTGCTGCGCCAGTCGCGGAACCAGTAAGGCACAAAGCGGCCGGAATACTCGGAACCATTTGCAGGAAGGGCGCCAACATCATTGCCATCGGCATTGGGCTCGTACGCCAGACTCATGCCGGTAATCCCAGGATTGGATTCGAGAGCCGACCGCAAGGAGCGAACCGTGAGCTCGCGCTGACCAAAGAGACCGGCGCGCTGTGTGGAGGCCATCATTTCCGCAGCAAGCAGACCTTCGCGATTGAGGGCGTCGATGTTGCTGGCAACCGTCGCAGCGCCGTCCTGAACCAACTCGCGCTCACTTGCTAGCGTCAGGTCATAGTTGCGCTGGATTCCGAGTGTCACTATGGCGGCAAGCACTAAAGCCGCTGGCAGCACGGTGGTCAGGACCATTTGCCCGAGAAGACTCTTGAAAAACGGACGTCGTGAATCGCTTTTTGCCATATTCGGGGAGTCTACCCGGATATGAGACCTTAATCAGTCGCCCATGTGCGCCAACGGGACGGATCGGATCTCGTCAAGGCGCGCAAAGAAGATGTCGACCAATTCCGGGTCAAAGTGGCGCCCGCTCTCGTCACGGATGTGTTTGAGCACCTGTTCTTCGCTCCACGGCTCCTTGTAGGAACGCCGACTCAACAGTGCGTCCACCACATCGGCGAGGCCCACAATCCGAGCAAACAGGGGAATGTCTTCGCCGCGCTTGCCAGTCAAGCGTGTGAGCCCGGTGGCGGGGTCAATGGTCGGTCGGCCGTCAAGTTCCACGTAGCCGGGGTATCCCGTGCCGTCCCAGCGCTCGTGATGGTTCATTACAACCTCTTGCGCGGTTTCGTCAAACTGTGTTGGACTATCAACAAAGAGTTGCGCGCCGATCACGGTGTGTTGCTGCATCTGCCGCATCTCATCAGGTGTAAAGCGGCTGGTACTCTTGAGTAGAGCATCGCTGATACCGATCTTTCCAACATCGTGAAGTTTGGCAGCAATTCGCAGTCGGTCGCGTTGCCGTTCGAAACCTGGCCCTTCAAACCCGCGCCGACGTGCCCATTCATCAAAGATGACCAGTGAATACGCTGCAACGCGTTCAATGTGTGCCATCGTCTCGCCTGGGTCACGCGCCTCAGCCATGCGGATCATGCGCAGGATGACGGTTTCGGTCAGGCGCGCGCGCTCGATGACTACGGTTGCCATCGAGGCAAAGTGTGCCACGATGAGTTCATCTTCAGCGCTGAATGGGCGAATGACTTCAGGTGAATCGCTGCCGGATTTCAGAAATTGTAGTACCCCCAGCACCTGATCGGATGAATTGCGCAGTGGCATGGCAATCACTGATCGGGTGCGGTATCCGGTGACTGCGTCGTAACTTTGATCGAAGCGATACGGCGTGGATTCGTCAAGTTGGTACGCATCTGCTACGTTGACAAGTTCGCAACTCATGGCGCACCATCCGGCAATGGAGCGCGCGCTGACGGGAACCATCAAGCTGCTGAAGCGAGTTTTGGAATGGCGCCCCGGTTGTTCCAGGAGGTCGTTCTGGCTGAACGCAAACCGCAGCGCATCGCCTTCACGTAAGTAGATCGTGCCCGCATCGGCCGCAACCAAGGCGCGTGCTTCGGTAAGTATCCGTTCCATCAGCAAGTGATAGTCATGAATACGGCTGATTTCCACGCCAAAACGCGTGAGTGATTCCACCTTGCGGCGCCACACCGCAGCATCAATTCCATTGGCCTGGCCATCAGTCCCAGCGCGCCGTGCTTCCTCGGCATCGCGCACCGCGTCGCGGAGTTGGCGTTGCAAGCGGCCGATCGCTGAAATGGAATCATTACGCTCGGCGCGAACATTGAAGCTCTCCGAATGCGTCTTGATTCTGGCGCGGAGTTCAATTGGATCGGGGAGTTTCTCTACATAGTCCGCCGCGCCTGCATCAAAGACGGCCGCGCGCAATTGACTGTCCCCATGCCCCCCCAGAACGATCACTGGAACGGACAGTGTCTCTGGCCGTCGACGCAGGCGGCGCAGCAAATCGAGAGCGGGGGTGCGTCCGCGCAGGTCCAGATCAAGGAGCACCACCGTGGGATGAATTTCGAGTGCTTCAATCTCTGCATCGCCGATCGACTGCGAAGCGTGCAGCACAATGCTTCGGTCCGTGGAAAGCATCGCGCGCACGCGACTTGTCAACGTCTCATCTGAAGTGACAAGAAGAACGATTGCTGCAGGGGGCGGAAGGGCGGAGCGTGGCGGTTCGAAAGACATCATGAAGATCAATCAGGCTACCCGCGGCGGGTCCATGCGCACGAATCCTTCTATGGCTTCATACTCCGCGAGGCCAAGGCGATCGTAGGCGACTGCCGTGGCACGGTTGCGATCTTCGGCGCGCTGCCAGAATTCACGAGTATCGCTTGCGCCCGGAAAGACCGGTGTGTCTTTCTGGCTTTCGTGCTTGAATATCGCAAATCGCTTGCGAACCACTTCGTCAGGTGAGAGCGGAACGGCCATCTCAATCTCTTCCGGCGCCCACTCTTGCCAAGCGCCGCGATACAGCCAGGTTTCGCATGCATCAAGCCATGCGCGCTCCTTGGGTTCCGTACGCAAGACGGCCAGCGCCTGCACAATGGCCGCCAAGCAGGTGCGATGCGTGCCATGCGGATCACTTAGATCGCCCGCCGCATAAATCTGGTGCGGCTGAACGGCGCGGAGGAGTTCGCAGGTGATGCGCAGGTCATCCGCGCCCAGTGGATTCTTTCGAACACGACCCGTCTCATAGAACGGCAGGTCAAGAAAGTGAATGTGCTCCGGGCGCACGCCACTCCATCGTGCGCCGGCACGCGCCTCGCTGCGGCGGATCAATGCTTTCACTCGTTGCAGTTCGACGGTGTCCACTTCGCCCGGCTTCTTGGTGGCGACAAATGTTTCGATGTTGGCTTCAAGGCGCTCCGTGAACTCACGACCGAGTTGCGGAAATGCTCCGGCGAACTCCCGCAAGAAATCCAGATGCCGTAATGCGCTGTCGTCCCATACGGCAATGTTGCCGGAGGTTTGGTACGCAACATGTACCTCATGACCCTGGTCGCATAATCGGATGAATGTTCCGCCCATGGAGATGACGTCGTCGTCGGGGTGCGGACTAAACACCACCACGCGTTTTGGGAATGCGGAATTGGCATCGTCAGGCTTACCGCCTGGCCAACCAGTAATGGTTCGTTGCAACGCGCGAAACACTTCGATGTTGATGTCGTACGCATCGCCGCGGCTGGCAAGGAGCGGCTGCAGGCCGTGTTCGTTGTAATCCTCTTCGACCAGTTTCAGCACTGGCTTCCCAAGCGTGCGCGCCAACCAGATCACCGCGCGCTTGGTTGTGGCGGCATCCCATGAAAGACCAAAGTCCTCAATGGGTCCGAGCAACCACGGCGTACTAAAGCGCGTCAACGCAGCGCTGGAAGCTGGATCAAGTACGAACCGAGCATTGGCATGCTCTTGCAGGAAACTAGCAGCAACTGAGGGCGAAATTGCACCTTCAACTGCTTCGCTAACGATGGCAGCCTTGTGTTCGCCAAAGGCCATCAACAGCACCCGACGTGCGTCAAGAATGGTGCCGACACCCATGGTGATGGCGCGCCGGGGGACATTGCGTTCGCCGAAGAAATCGCTCGCCGCATCCATGCGGGTGACGCGGTCAAGGGTGATGAGTCGCGTGCGACTATCGCGTGGTGATCCGGGCTCATTGAATCCAACATGCCCGGTACGGCCAATGCCCAGAATCTGCAGGTCAATGCCGCCCGCGTTCCGTATGGCAAGTTCATAGCCAGTACAAAAGTTTGCTACCTGATCCTGCGCAGATGTTCCGTCCGGAATATGAATGTTGGCGGGATCGATATCGATGTGTTCAAAGAGATGCTCTTGCATGAAGCGGCGGTAGCTCTGCAACTCTTCTGGGCGCATCGGCCAGTACTCATCAAGATTGAAAGTGACTGCGTTCTTGAAGGAGAGCGCCTCTTCGCGGTGCATGCGCACCAGTTCGTCGTACACGCCTTGTGGAGTGGAGCCGGTGGCCAGTCCCAGTACTGCCATCCGTCCTTGCGCGGCGCGTTCGCGGAGCAATGCGGCGATCTCTGCAGCCACGGCGCGGCTGGCGGCACTACTGGTGGGGTGAACACTGACTGGTATGCGTTCGCGGCCGGTATGAGCCCGGTCCATGTCGCTACTCAGCGGGTTTGAGGCGTTTGCATCCTTGGCCGACGAGTCCATGTGAGCCATCGGAGCAGCGTACCTGTGGAGGCGGCAGAAACCTCGCCGCAATGGCGAAGCTTTGCTCCATACATATCAAATGGCCCCGGTGGGACTTGAACCCACACACCGCTTGCGCGGCTGCGGATTTTAAGTCCGCTGCGTCTGCCGATTCCGCCACAGGGCCCGTGGGGCGCATACTAGATACTTGCGGAGTCACATGGGCTCGCAAATCGCCCGTGATTTAGTGCCGCGAATCGCTCTTCTTCTCATGGTGACCGCCAAACGCATAGCGCATGGCGCTGAGGATCTTGTTGCCGTATTCGGCGTTGCCGCGACTATCAAAGCGGCTGAAGAGCGAGGCGGTAATGACATGGGCCGGAACGCCTTCTTCCACTGCCGCAATCGTGGTCCAGCGGCCTTCGCCGGAATCGCTGACGCGCCCGCCAAATTTCTCAAGCTTGGGATCTTCGGCGAGTGCCGTTGCGGTGAGGTCAAGCAGCCAACTTGAAACAACGCTGCCGCGCCGCCACAGTTCAGCTACTCGGCCAATATCGATGTCATATTGATACGCCTCGGGATCGCGCAGTGGCGTGGTCTCGGCGTCCATGACCACCTTGTCCTTGCCCATGTTGGCGTGGCGCAAGATGTTGAACCCTTCGGCGTACGCAGCCATGAGCGCGTACTCAATGCCGTTGTGAACCATCTTCACAAAGTGGCCAGCACCAACGGGGCCGCAGTGCAAATACCCAATGTCGCTGGTATCGCCGGCGCCGCCACGTCCGGCAGTCACCGGAATGCTTCCAGTACCCGGCGCAAGCGTGCGGAACACGGAGTCAAGGCGCGCAACGGCAGCGTCGGGACCGCCGATCATCAAGCAGTAGCCGCGCTCAAGGCCCCACACACCACCAGACACTCCACAGTCCACGTAATCGATGCCCTTGGCGGAAAGTGCTTTGGCGCGTCGCAGGTCGTCGCGGTAGTAGCTGTTTCCGCCGTCAATGATCGTGTCGCCGGGTGAAAGGAGCGGCACAAGTTCATCGATCATTTCGTCCACCACGCCCGCAGGCAGCATCAGCCAGATGTGACGAGGCGCTTGCAACTTCTTGACCAGGTCAGCCGTGGAAGTTGCTGCAACACCGCCCTCGGCGGCGATCTCGCGGATCGGTTCGGGCTCGCGGTTCCAACCGACCACGGAGTGTCCGTTACGAAGCAGTCGCTTGCCCATGTTGGCGCCCATACGTCCGAGTCCGATCAGTCCAAGCTGCATGCTGTTCCTTCCGAGGGGTGGTGTTGTCGCCGCGCGGCGTGATGGCGGGCGGGGGTCAAGACTGTAGTTGACGGTGAACCAGTGAACGACACCATTTCATTGCAGGTGGTGTGACTCAAGGAGCTTCACGAGCCATGCCGCGAATTCGGGCTTTGGCATTGTGCGACCAGGGGTAGCCGATCGACCGTCAGCAAAGAAGACGGTGGCGTCGACGTCCGGTGAATTCATTGTTGCGAGCGGGTTGGCCACGATGGCATTCGCTCGCTTGCGCTGCAACTTGGCAATGGCGGAGCTTGCTAGCTCTTCCGGATGCTCAAGCGCAAAGCCGACCACGTATTGATCGGCGCGTCGATCGGCGGTCAGGCCAGCAAGGATGTCCTCCGTTGGCTCCAATGCCAGGGTGATCGGTCCGCCCTCACGGCGCATCTTGCCCGGCACGCGTGCGGCGGGGCGATAGTCGGCAACCGCGGCCGCCATCACCAGTACGTCGTGGCTCGGCCATTCCGCCCGCAGCACGGATAACAAGTCGGCCGCGGTCACAAATTGTCGATCTCCGCACTCAGGAACCGCCGGCACACCTGGTCCGCGGACCACCGTCACCGGATATCCGCGTGCCTGAAATGCCGCTGCAATCGCGGTTCCCATCAGCCCGCTGGAACGATTCCCGATGTATCGAACATCGTCGATCGGTTCATGCGTTGGACCGGTCGCCACCAATACGCGCGGTTGGCGAGCGCCGCCGGAGCGGACCGCAGCAGCCTGATCGGGCAGGGGGTTTCTTGGTTCAGCGTCCATATTCTCGGTCGCACGCATTGCGTAGATGCTGCGCAGGCCGCATACTACGGAACCTCCTGCCGTTCCGGACGACCCGGACCGGCATGTGGGGGGTCAGGTGCAACTGCTGCGCCCGCCCGGTGCGAAGATATGGTGTTCTCGTTGCACGCCCCACCGCGGGGTGATCGGCAGCGAGGGTTCGGTCCGTCAGGAGGTTCCGTTGGCACGTAAGCCCCGTCAGAAACTCGGCGAGATCCTCGTTGGTCTTGGAGTCGTCACCCTCGCTCAGGTTGACGAGGCATTCGCTGCCGCCCGTGCGCGTGGCATGCGGCTCGGTGAAATCCTGGTGGAGACCAACGCCTGCAAGGAAGAAGACATTGCCAAGGCGCTGGCGCAGCAATTTAGCGTTGATTTCATCAACCTGGATGTTGTTTCGGACATGAACAAGATTGACAAGGCGCGCATCCCCGCGGACTTGATCAAGAAATTCTTAGTGCTGCCCATGGCAGGCAGCGGCAAACTGCGTCTGGTTATCCATGACCCCATGGACATCGACACGCTGGAGATGTTGCGCTTTCGAGTGGGCGAGTTTGAGCAGGCCGGCATCGCGTCAAAGCGGCAGATTAGTTCGTACATCAATGGCGGAGCGAAGGCCGAAGGCCCGCCACGAAAGCAGCTGGCCGGAGACTCGATGGACAAGTCCATCGATATGAATAAGAGCAGCATCGACCGCAGCGCCAAGTCGCTCGACATTGATGACGACGGTCCAATTCGCCGGCTCGTGGCGCGCATCATTCTTGATGCAGTGAACGGTCGGGCGTCAGATATTCATATCGAACCGGCGGAGGGGCACATCATGCTCCGCTACCGCATCGACGGTGTGTGCGTGGAGATTGAGAAGCTGCAGAAGAACCTGCAGAATGCAGTCCTCTCCACCATCAAACTGATGGCAGGCGTGAACATCGCCGAGCGTCGCATTCCGCAGGACGGTCGCATCAAGTTCCCGGTTCCAGAGCTTGATCAGATGGGCGAACCGGTCTACAAGGACGGTCAGCCGGTCATCAATCAGATTGACTTCCGCGTGAGTACTTGCCCGGCGTTCTACGGCGAAAGCGTGGTCTTGCGAATCTTGCGCCCCGACAGCGTGCGCATCGGTCTCTTGAATCTTGGCTTTGAGCAAGACTCACTGGATGTCTTTAACAAGATCATTCGTCGTCCGAACGGAATCTTCCTGGTCACCGGGCCCACCGGTTCCGGCAAGACCACCACGCTTTATTCGGCGCTGGCGATTCTCAATACGCCGGACCGCAAGATCATCACCGCTGAAGATCCCGTTGAGTACAACTTCAACGGCATCAATCAGGTGCAGATCCGCGAACAGATCGGCCTCAGCTTCGGCGTGGTGCTGAAGAGCATGTTGCGTCAGGCGCCGAACATCATCCTGATCGGTGAAATTCGAGATCGCGAAGTCGCAGATATCGCCATTCAGGCTGCACTCACTGGCCACTTGGTGTTTAGCACGCTGCATACCAACGATGCTCCCAGCGCCATCACGCGATTGGTGGACATGGGTGTCAAGCCGTTCTTGGTAGCCAGTTCCATTCAGGCAGTGCTCGCGCAGCGCTTGGGGCGCGTTCTGTGCCCGCTGTGCAAGACGCTTGACGACGCTCCGGATCCCAAGTTCCTCAAGCTCGTGGACATTGCTCCAGAAGAAGCGATGGGCAAAGTCATGAAGGCAGTGGGTTGCCCCAATTGCAAGGGCACTGGCTACCGCGGTCGTAAGGCGATCTTTGAAATGATGATCATGAACAGCGAGATTCGGGAGCTGGCATTCCAGCGAGCGGGTGTCTCTAAGTTGCGCGCGGCGGCCGTTCGTGGCGGCATGCGCAGCCTGCTTGGCGATGGTCGCATCAAGATTCTGAAGGGTGTCACCACGCCTGACGAAGTGGCCAAGTATGCACAGATCGAAGGCTTTGACCCAAGCGAAGTTACCAAGCGCTAGCGCGCACTTTGAGTTGACTTTCACTCCACACATCGAGCAGAGACACCACTATGTCCAGTTCTGAAACCGAAGTATCCGAGAACGTCAAGCCCACCATTCAGATGGACCGCCTGCTTGACGTGGTTGTCAAGCAAGACGCCAGCGATCTGCACCTTTCCTGCGGACGGCCGCCCACCATCCGCCTCAGTGGTCGCTTGCGCAACTTGGCCACCAAGACGCTTGAGCCCGAGGACATGATGCAGCTCATGAAGAGCGTGACTCCGGAAAAGAACCAGCAGGAACTACAGGAGCTGGGCGGAACGGACTTCGGCTTTGCGTTCGGCACCGCCGCTCGATTCCGTGTGTCAGTGTTCAAGCAGAAGGGCGTCATCAGCATGGTGCTGCGCCAGATCCCTAACCGCTTGCTGACCTTTGATCAGATCGGTCTGCCGGAGATTTGTAAGGACCTGATTCGTCGTCCCCGTGGACTCTTTGTAGTCACCGGGCCAACCGGCTCCGGTAAGACCACATCGCTGGCCACCATGATCGATTACATCAATACCAACTGGGAACGTCACATTGTGACGGTCGAGGACCCGGTCGAGTATTACCACAACCATAAGAAGTCAGTGGTGAATCAGCGCGAACTTGGTATCGACGTACCGACGTTCTCTGAAGCGCTCCGACGCGTGTTGCGTCAGGACCCGGACGTGATCCTGGTCGGTGAAATGCGTGACCTGGAAACCATTGAAGCTGCTATCCGCGCCGCCGAAACGGGTCACTTGGTGTTCGCCACCTTGCACACCACCGGTGCGGCAGGAACGATTAACCGAATCATTGACGCCTTCCCGACCAATCAGCAGGAGCAGGTGCGTGTGCAGCTCTCCACATCGTTGATCGCCGTCATCAGCCAGGTGCTGTGCCCGCGCGTGGACAAGCCCGGTCGCGTGGCAGGTTATGAGTTCCTGGTGGTCACCCCCGCCATCTCCAACTTGATCCGCGAGAACAAGACCTTCCGTATCGACTCTGCCATTCAGACTGGTAAGAAGTTCGGCATGCAGCTCTTGGATGACCACCTGTGGAGCCTGTATTCCAAGGGCATGATCTCCGCCGAGGAGATGATCGATAAGTGCCGTAATCCGGGCGATATGACGGAGAAGGTGCACCGCGCGGGCGGCAACGTCGGTCGTGCTGAACTCGACGAGACCCACGAGGCCAACTAACCCCCGACGGGTGAGCACTTCCGGCGCAATCGTTCCGCAGGTTGCCAAACCCTAGTATCAGTTTGCAGGTGGCATCTCAAATTCATCTGCCAACAACACAAAAATCGTTCCATACCATGCCATCTCTTCGTCTCTTGCGTCCGTATTTCTTAGGGACGCGACGAGCCTCCTCCTGACGGTGCTTGAAGGAAAGCGAACATGCCAGAACCAGGTGTCCTCACCCCCGTACCCGTTTCCGAGCTGAAGCAGCGCCGCTTTGGCCGCGTTCTCACCAAGATGGGGAAGGCCACGCCTGATGATGTTCAGCTGGCGTTAACGGCGCAGCAGACCACCCACAAGGGCAAGAAGCTTGGCGCCATCCTGATCGAGCTAGGAAAAGTAACCGCTCAGGATGTTGAAGTCGGCCTCGCCGGCCAATTTGGCCTTGAGTACGTGGACCTGGGCGACCTGGAGATCCCCAAGGAAGTCATCGCCGCGCTCCAGCCTGCCACCGCCAACAGTTACAAGGTGCTGCCGATTGCCTTCGACCCGGTGACGCGGTCGCTGACCATCGCCATGAAGAACCGCGATAACTACCGCGCGGTCGATGACCTGAAGAACGTGATGGGCTTCTCCGAGGTCAAGAGCGTCATTGCCTCCGCTGAGCAAATTGAAGCCGCGGTTGCCAAGTACTACGGCGGCAAGTCGATGGCTGACGCCGGCCGTCGCATTCTTGCGGAGCAGGACTCGGCCGCCGTGAAGGCTGCCGCTGGTCGATCAAACGCCAGTATTGACTTGACCACGCTCGGCGATGCCATGAGCGACAACAAGGTGGTTGAACTGCTCAACCACCTGTTGATGCAAGCCATTGCCGACAAGGCCAGTGACATTCACATGGAGCCCTTTGAGTCGGAATTCAAGGTGCGCTACCGCATTGACGGCGTGCTCTATGAAATGCTTCCGGTGCCCAAGCCTCTGGCGATGCCACTGGTGAGCCGCGTAAAGGTCTTGGCCAAGCTGAACATTTCTGAACGCCGCTTGCCGCAGGACGGTCGCGTGGAAATGAGCCTTGATTCCGGACCCGTTGACTTGCGCGTCGCTGTGCTTCCCACCATGTTCGGTGAGAGCGTGGTGCTCCGTGTTCTTGACCGTTCCAACGTGCAGCTCTCGCTGGACCGCATCGGCCTGCGCGATGATGACCTGGAGAAGCTGCGCACGCTCATCAATAAGCCCAACGGCATTGTCATCGTCACTGGTCCAACCGGTTCCGGCAAGACCACCTCGCTGTATGCCGCTCTCAATGAACTGAATGACATCGAGACCAAGATTCTCACCGCCGAGGATCCGGTGGAATATGACATCGAAGGTCTGATCCAGTGCCAGGTAAACGTTGATCAGGAACTGACCTTTGCGCGTCTGTTGCGCAGCTTCCTCCGTCAAGATCCGGACATCATCCTGGTCGGCGAAGTGCGTGACCTGGAGACGGCGCAGATCGCTATTCAGGCAGCACTCACGGGTCACTTGGTATTCACCACGCTGCACACCAACGACGCGCCGTCCAGTATCGCGCGTCTCTTGGACCTTGGCGTGGAGAGCTTCCTGCTCACTGCAACCTTGGAGGCGATTGTGGCGCAGCGTCTGGCGCGTCGCATCTGCACCAACTGCAAGGAAGAGTTCGTCCCCAGCGAAGAGCAACTCATGGAACTTGCCATGCGTCCGCAAGATGTGGGCGGCCGAACCTTCTTCCGCGGCCGTGGCTGCGAGCGCTGCAACAAGAGTGGCTACAAGGGACGTCTGGCGCTCTTTGAAATCATGGTGATGACCGATCCGCTGCGCGAATTGATCATGAGCCAAGCCAGCACATCGGTGCTCGGTCACGAATGTCGCCGCCACGGAATGCGAACCCTGCGCGAGTGCGGTCTTCTTTCTATCTACGACGGTCAAACAACCATTGATGAGGTTGTCCGCGAAACGCTGAGCGAGGAATAACTGAGCCATGGCCACCTATGCATATGAGGCGATGAACGCCTCTGGAAAACCTCAGAAGGGCACCATCGACGCTTCCAGTAGCGACGATGCGATTCAGAAGCTCCGTGGCGATGGGCTGTACCCCACCGACGTGCGCGAGCAGAAGGGTGGCAGTGCGGCCAAGCCGAATGTTGCTGCCGCCACCAAGAAAAAGAAGAAGAAGGGCGGCGGCCTGAACCTGTCTTTCGGCGGCGTTCCGCTGAAGCGCATGTGCTTGTTCACTCGCCAGCTTTCCACGCTGCAGGACGCAGGTCTTCCGCTGCTTCGCTCCTTGCAGATCTTGGAGAGCCAGCAGAAGGCCGGCAAGCTAAAGAACATCCTGGAAACCGTGTGCGAAGACGTTCAGGGTGGTAACACGCTGAGCGACGCCTTTGCCCGTCACCCCAAGGCATTCGATCGCCTCTACACCAAGATGGTGAAGGCTGGCGAGATCGGAGGCGTGTTGGACGTGATCTTGCAGCGCCTTGCTGACTTCATGGAAAAGGGCCAGCGCCTGCGCCGTCGTATCAAGGGCGCACTGATCTATCCGGTGGTGGTCATCGGTATTGCCGTGGCCATCGTCACCGGCATCATGTATTTCGTGATCCCGAAGTTCCAGGAGATCTTCAACGACTTCAACGTCAAGCTTCCAGCGCTGACGCTCTGGCTTGTTGCGGCAAGTAAGTGGATCGCAGGTACCGCCAGCCCGGACCAGCGAGTGCCCGGGGTGGCGTGGATCATTGTGTCTCCATTCTTGTTGTTCTTCCTGCTCAAGGTGATACGAAAGACCGAGTTTGGGCGAGCGGCCTTTGACTGGATCATTTTGAAAATCCCAGTCATTGGAACGCTGGTTGAGAAGACCACTGTGGCGCGCTTCACCAGAACACTTGGAACGCTGGTTGCCGCCGGTGTTCCCATCTTGGAAGCGATCACCATTACCAAGGAAACCTCCGGAAACTGGGTATTTGAGAAGGCGCTCGGCAGCGTCCATGACAGCATCAAGGAAGGCGAAACATTCGCTGGTCCGTTGCGCAAGGCCAAGGTCTGCGACGCCATCGTGGTCAACATGATCGACGTCGGTGAAGAGACCGGAGACCTGGACGTGATGCTCATGAAGATCGCCGACAACTACGACGAAGAAGTGGACGTGGCCGTGGCCAGTCTCTTGAGTCTGTTGGAGCCGTTCATGGTGGTGATCCTGGGTGGCATCGTCGGAACAATCGTTCTGGCGCTGTTCCTTCCGCTGGTCAGCATGATTGAAAGCGTCTCCGGCCAGAAGGGCGGCAAGTGATGGGTTTCGCCCGTCCGGTTCAGCGCTCGATCATCCGCCGCGGCTTTACCGTGGTGGAGATCTTGGTGGTGCTTGGCATTGTGATCGGCGTGATCTCCACGCTGATTGTGGGCCTTGGCTACGGCGCGCGGCGTGCTCGCATTGCCAACACGGAGTTCCTGATGAACTCCATCGTGGTCGGACTGAAACTCTTTAGCTCTGAAACTGGGTATATGCCTCCCATCCTTGGCGTGCCTTCGCAAGTGGGTTCCGGTGTCACGGGCACGGCGTTTGGACAGCTTGGTTGGTGCCGCGATATGTTGGATCCGCCATCGCTTGCCGGAACGCAGAACGGTGGCCCCACCTACGGATCGTGGTCCACCGCGCAGCGCCAGAACCTGCAGAAGTGGTGCTCAGCAACCACCATTCCCGAGTACTTACTGGGTCTTGGCGATCGTTCACAGGATGGCTACGGAGTCATCATGGAAGGAACCGGCGCGCTTCCCACCAACACCAACACTCCTGGCTACCGCGAGCAACCCGCTCTGGGAATTCGCAATCCCGGCCCTGATGGTGGGTGGGGCTCGCGCATCAATCCGCGTGTCAATCCGTCTAATGGAGTGCAAGGGCAGGGCCTCTTTGGTTCGCGCAACTTGGCTTCGCCCGTGCCTGCCATCGGCAACGCGGATTCAACCAGTGCGTTCTTGCGCGGCAAATCGCTTGGACCGTACTTAGAGGTCAAGTCGGATAGTGAGATTGGTGGTCTGACCGGATTTCAGACCGATGGCACGCCGATCGTTGCTAAGCCCGGCGAGATCAACAACTTTGACCTCGCGCCCAAGTGCCTCTTGGACTTCTTTGGCAAGCCGATCATCTACTACCGACGCGGCTACCTGAACCGCGACCCGCGCTCCACGGATCGCACCTGGTCATTGGCGGACATTGTTGCATTGCGTCCCCAGCGTTTCAACCCGGGCGAAGATGTGAACGCCATGCCGGACGCAAACAATGACTCTGGTGCAAGCCGCGCTGCCTTGTCATCCGAGTTTGCGCTGCTCTCCTTTGGACCGGACCAGCGTTGGAATCCCAATATTCGGGCTGACACCGAGGGCTACAACGAGGACAACATCGTGAGGTTTGGACCATGAGTACCCGCCGCTCACGCCATACGGGACGCGCCTTCACCCTGATTGAGATCATGGTGGTCATCAGCATCATCTTGGTGCTGGCGTCCTTGGTCTTGGGCGTTGGCTCAGCGTTGTTGCGCCGCGCGGAGCGTTCGCAGGTGGAGAGCGCCATGACCATCATGGAGAGTGCGTTCGCCGAATGGGAAGGGCAGACGGGGCGGCCGATGACCTACAACGGGGCGTTCAGTGCAGCCATGGTGGAGCAGTGGCCATCGGCAGCTACAACGGGGGAGATATTCGATGTCCGCGACCCGGGAGCTCCGCCGCAGCCACCGCCACCGCAGCCGGCAGATTCCGCCAGCGAACTACTTTGCAGGAGGGCGGGTGGGGTAGGCGTGTTCACGGTGAATCTCCTTTTGCAAGTGGAAGCAATCCGCGTGATGCTCGCTGGTATCTCGCCAAGCCTATTGCGACCCGAGGCCAATTCGTCCACCTATCCAGCCGCGAACATAACTTCAGGTACGCCGCCTACCCGGTACGAGCCGTCCGCGAAGTCTTCCGCCGGCGCCCGATCGTCTCGTACCGAGTTCGTTGACACATGGGGCAACAGGATCGTCTTTTTATTCCCTGGACGGGCGTACCGATTCGGACCGGATTCCGGCCTGCCAGATTCCGACGGTACAGTTCGAACTCCTTTTGAGAATGTCCTCGGAGTCTGTACTAATCGCCGTATATGTCTAGTGTCGTCTGGTCCCGACGGACTCTTTGGGGTGCCTGGCGAAGCTACTCCGGATTCCGTCACTATCCAGAACACCGCTGCTGCGGACAACATTTACCTGTACGAGTTGGATCCTCCGAACTGACAACCATGCACAGTGCCCGCATTTCATTCCCCGCACGACTGCTCGCCCGAGCACGCGCCTTCACGCTCCTTGAGCTGTTGGTGGTCATGGGTATCATGATGATTTTGGCAGTGTTGACCGCCACCAGTGTCAGCAAGGTCACCCGCGATGCCAAGTTGGCCAACGCCACCAATGGCGTGGTGGCATCTCTTGGCGCAGCGCGCGCCATTGCTATCCGAGACAACGCGTACGTCATGGTCACCTTCCGCGTGGCGCCCAGTCGCCAGTCGCGTGCCGTGCCGCGTGAGCCGCAGGTGGTACAGATTGTCACGGCACGTTGGACGGGCGAGGTGGTCACTGCCAATACGCCGCTTCCTACACCGAACACTTACGGTGCGACCGTGATGGTGGACGATGTCTTTGCCGATCGCTTCGTACCGGTCCCTGGCGTGCCTACCCGTGACTTACCTAGTGGAGTTCTTGTTGCCGGTCCGGCCTTTGGGTTTATCACCGACACGACGGTCGGGCTCAATGACCGTCAGTGGCGCACGCAGCCACGCTTTGCGGGTACTGCGAATTTCGCAGTATCGCCCCCGACATTTACCCCCGATTTGGCGCGCACCGAACTTGGTTGGGCCATCGGGGTGCTCTTTAGTCCAGATGGACGCGTCCTCTCCCGTAATCCCGAGCAAGTGCTCGAAGTAGTCACTGCCCCCCCGGGGACTATGAACCAAAATGCGTATGTGAAAGCCTTCGTTGATTACGACGGCAACGGTTTCCCTCGCCGCGGGACCACTAGCGCGTACGGCGGCGCGCCCGTCAACGTCGATTATTTCATTTATGACGAGCCGCTCGATGAGCCGTTAGTTGACTATGTTCCATTCCTCGCCGTCTTCAACGATGCCGAGGCGCGCGATCGTTTCAATTCCAGCACTTGGAAGGGCACCAACATCGGCGGTAACGGCAGCCCGCCGCCGCGCATTCGTGATCAATCACTCTTCATTGAAGAACAGTCCGATCGCATTACCTTCAACCGGTACACGGGCGTGCCCGGGATCGGTACCAAGTGATGCGCCGTGCATTCTCACTTATCGAATTGTTGCTGTCCGTCTTCATTCTGGCGATCGGAATCATTTCCGTTTCCGCGCTCTTTCCTGCGGGCATCGCTCAACAGCAGCAGACCGCGGATGATCAGCTTGGCCCCGTGGTGGCTGAGCAGGCGCTGGGACTGCTGCGGAGTCGTGTGAAGTCAGAGGACTTTGGCACGTTTGAAGAGTTTGGCGTCACCAACCTCTTGGCGCAGTCCATCTCCAATGGCAGTTACGTGTCCCGACCAAGTGCTGGCGATTGGAGCTGGATCCGCCCCGGCGTGATCCGTAGCAATCAGAGTGGCACCACTATTGATGACGTGGGTGCCATCGATATCTTCTCGACGCTCGCTCAGAATGCGGGCTCCAGCGCGCAAGAGTTCTGCGAGTTTCCCAATCAAGGCGTCACCCGTACGGGTGGCGGCAATCTGAAACTCTGGGGCGCTCCGTACAACTCCTCACGCACCAGCCTGGCACCGCCGATCATCGTCACGCAACGCGAGCGTTGGTGGCCATCCGTGCCGGAAGGCGCCACCACGTTCACTCCGCCCACGTACTCATGGGACTGCATGTTCCGCCGTATGGGCGGGCGCATTCAAGTAGCGATCTTTGTGTACCGCGTCATCGGCGTCGGCGGTGCGGTGCGGAGTTACTCATCGCCTTCGAATGGTGCGCCAAGCCTGCCGACGGTGGTTGCCGGTACGAGCTACCCCAATCTTCCGCCAGTTCCGTACCGACGCGTTCCCAAGTCAGGTATTGGTGGAGCGCCCGGAACAACCGGGGCACCGATTGGTCTGCAGGTGCGCACCGGGTGGGAGCAGCCGCCAACACTTTCGCTGACAGGCCAAGCACCGTTCAC